>Ga0182747_1000086_pt1 | contig 95754 bp, 61 predicted proteins | sample eDN3rd30CBELigBY_FD_128526 | JGI IMG/M metagenome (GOLD analysis project Ga0182747, IMG submission 128526) | Enriched backyard soil microbial communities from Emeryville, California, USA - eDNA 3rd pass 30_C BE-Lig BY (version 2) (version 2) | ecosystem: Environmental > Terrestrial > Soil >...
CAGGTGGCAGGTGGCAGGTGGCAGGTGGCAGGTGGCAGGTGGCAGGTGGCAGGTGGCAGGAAGAATTTTGAAGTGATATTGATCGGCTGGTCCAGACCAACAACCAACAACCAACAACCAACAACCAACAACCAACAACCAACAACCAACAACCAACAACCAACAACCAACAACCAACAACCAAGACTGCCGGTTAGACGTCGATCTCTTCGGCCTCCTCGGCGCGGTCCATGATAAAGCGAAACCGAGCCGACGCGTCACGCCCCATCAAGTCGCTGATCACGCGATCGGTCTCCAGAAAATCATCGATCTCGACCTGCACCAAGCGGCGCGTCTTGGGATTGAGCGTCGTGTTCCAGAGGACCTGCGGCATCATCTCCCCCAGCCCTTTGAATCGCGTGATATCCGCCTTCGCCTTGCCGCCATGTTCCTTCAGGATCCGCTCGCGGTCGGCTTCATCCGCAGCCCAAAAGGTCTCTTTACCGATATCGATCCGGTACAGCGGCGGCAGGGCGATGAACAGGTGGCCGGCCGTGATCAGCGGTTGCAGGTGGCGGTAGAAGAACGTCAGCAGCAGCGTGGTGATGTGGTGGCCGTCCGAATCGGCATCGGCGAGCAGAATCACCCGCTGGTAACGCAGGTTGGCGAGGTTGAAGGCCGGCCCGATGCCGCAGCCCATCGCTGTGATCAGGTCCTCGATCTCTTTGTTTTCCAGCAGCTTTTTCAGCGGTACGTTTTCGGTGTTCAGCACCTTACCACGCAGTGGCAGGATCGCTTGAAAATTGCGATCGCGGCCCTGTTTGGCGCTGCCACCGGCGGAGTCGCCTTCGACGATGAACAGTTCCGAATTACCTCGGCCGCTGGCCAAGCAGTCGCTCAGTTTCCCTGGCAGGGCCGTTCGTTTGGCGCCCCCTTTTCGTGAAATCGCTTCGGACGCTGCGCGCGAGGCCTCGCGGGCCCGTGCTGCGGCGATGATCCGGGCGACGATCTGGTCGCCGACCGAGCGATTGTTGTTGAGCCACTGTTCCAGTAGCGGCCGCAGCGCCGACTCGACCGATGACTGAGCTTCGGGGTTGTTCAGTCGGTCCTTCGTCTGACCTTGGAACTGCGGTTCGGTGATGAAGATTGAAACGATCCCCAGCACTCCTTCGCGGATGTCTTCGTGAGTGATTTTCACGCCGCGGGGCGTGAGGTTGTGGGTTTCGATGTAGTTGCGAACCGCCTTGGTCAAGCCGCTGCGGAAGCCATTTTCATGGGTGCCCCCGTCTCCGGTCGGAATCCCATTGACGTAGCTGCGGACATGCTCGTCAGTCGATTCCGACCACAGCAGCGCGACTTCGATCCGCTCCTCGTCATCTTTACGGAAGGCGAATGGCGTGTCGTGAATCGGCCGTGCCTGACGCGACTGAACGACCTTGCTCAGGTAATCGACGATGCCCTGTGCGTGCAGGAAGGTCTCACTGGTTCCCTTCGTTTCATCGGTGAAGGTGACCTTCAAGCCGCGGTGCAGGAAGCTGGCGACTTCCAGCCGATTGCGAATGATCTCGGCGTCGAACTCGGTCTTCGGAAAAATCGTCGGATCGGGAGAGAAGGTGATCGACGTGCCGCTGCCGCGAATCGCGCCGGGCAATTTCTTGAGCGGTTTAGTGACGATCCCTTTGGAGAACTCCATTTGGTACGTCGCTCCGTCGCGGCGGACCGTGGCGATCAGTTCCTTCGACAGCGCGTTGACGACCGACGCACCGACGCCGTGCAACCCACCAGCGGTCTTGTAGTTGTTGCCGTCGAACTTGCCGCCCGCGTGCAAGATCGTCAGCACCATTTCCAGCGCCGGCTTCTTCGTCTTGGGGTGCTTGTCGACCGGGATCCCGCGACCGTTGTCGGCAACGGTGATCGTCTGACCGTCTTTGTGCAGCGTGACCTTGATTTCCGAGGCATGGCCGTTCATCGCCTCGTCAACGCTGTTGTCGACGATTTCCCACACCAGGTGATGCAGCCCGGCGCTGCTGACCCCGCCGATGTACATCCCCGGCCGTTTGCGGACCGGCTCCAGGCCCTCCAGCGCGGTAATGTCTTTGGCGCTGTATTCTTTCGCTGCGATGCTCATGAACTAGTTTACGAGTTGACAGTGGATGCGGCTATGCGTCGTCAGCGTCCAGGGGCGGCGGGGCGCCGGCCGGCAGGGTGACGATCTCGGCGATGCGGCCATTTTTTTGAATCTCAATGCCTCGTCCGCCGCGGCCGGTGGTGCGGTATTTCGCAGTTGAGATCGTCTTTTTAGCACCGCGATTGGTCATCACCACCATCAGGTCGCGGTCGCCGGTGGAAGGTTTGAAGCCCAGCAGGTGATCTGCGGGGGCTAAGCGAATCAGCGTGACGCCTTTGCCGGGACCGGAGAGGTAGTTGATTTCCTCTGCCGAACAGAGGATCGCGCGACAAGCCTGGGTGACACCGATGATCGTTTCCGAACCGTTGATTGCGTACACACCGACGACTGAGGCGTCGGTGGCCGGTTTGGCGTATCGCCGACCGCTGCGGGTAGACACTTCGGTATACGGTTGCAGCCCGAAGCGATGGGCAAAGCCATTGCTGGTCGCGGCAATGCCGTGGACCGGTGGGCAAGCGTCGGGCGTGTTCGGGTTCTCCTTGACGTCGCCGAGCAACCGTGGGTCGCACGACATCGCGGTCACGATCCGCTCGCCGTCTTTGAGTTTGAACAGCTTTTGAATCGGCTCACCAAACCCGGTCGAAGCGGGAATGTCGATCATCCGCGCGGTGTAGCAGACGCCTAGCGACGAGAAGAACGCGATCGTCGCCCGCGTCGATCCGGCGACGCAGGTGAGCACCGAATCGCCTTGCCGCAGCCGGCTCTTGCTCGGATCGGTGATCTGTTTTTGCCGCTTGATCCAGCCGTCGGTGGTGATCATCACGTGACAATCTTCCGCGACGATGAAGTCTTCTTCGGCGTATTCGGTTTCTTCCGCGGCCGTTTCGATCTTCGTTTGGCGCCGCGCCGCAGGGGTGGATCCGAAGGTCGCGATCAGCTCTTCGATCTCCTCGCGGATGATTTTCCAGCGTCCCGAGGCGTTGGTATCGGCGGTATCTTCGTCCAGCAGGTTGAGGATGTCGCGAGCGCGCCTCTGCTTGTCCTTGAGCTCGTCGCGGATCAAATTGATCTCCAGTCGCGCCAGGCGATAGAGCTTCAGTTCCAAAATCGCATCGGTCTGTTCCGCGTCCAGGCCGCCTTCGCCGTCCTTGTCGGCTGGAAAACGTTTCATGATCTTCGCTGCCGCATCGGCTTTGCCATCGCTCTTGCGGATGATGCGAATGATCTCATCCAGCGCGTCGAAGATCAGCGCCAGACCTTGGAGGATATGAATCCGCCGTACCAATGACTCGAGTTCGTTTTCGAGCCGGCGGGTGATCACGTCGAGGCGGAAGTGCAGGAAGTGCCAGAGGATTTCCTTCAGGCCCAGCCGCTCCGGCTTGCCGACATCAGGATTCTCGGTCGGGACCAAGCAGGTGAGGTTAACGTTGAAGTTCGTCTGCAGCGGCGTCTGCTTGTACAGGTAGGCGAGCACCTTGGCGGGGTCGGCGCCTTTCTTGAGCACCAAGTCGACACGGATGTCTTCGCTCGACAGGTCGCGGACCTCTTCGACCAGCGGCAGCTTGCCGCTGTAGACCAGTTCCGACATCCGCTCGACCAGCACCGCCTTGTTGACCGTGAACGGGATCGACGTGATTTGCAGCAGCTCGCCGCTGCTCCCTTTGCCAGCACTGGCGGCGGGGACGAGTTTTGCGGTTCCGCGGAGTTTGATCGTGCCTTGGCCGATACGGTAAATCTCGCGGAGTTCATCGCGCGTGTTGACGATCACGCCGCCGGTCGGGAAGTCGGGACCCTGCACCGCGTCGTTGGCGACGAGTTGGTAGTCCTTGATCTCCGGATCTTTGAGCAACTTAAGCAGTGCGTTGCAAACTTCTTTTAGGTTATGCGGCGGGATATTCGTCGCCATCCCGACCGCGATCCCCATCGCGCCGTTGACCAGCAGGTTCGGTATCCGGCTGGGCAGCACCACCGGTTCCCGGTTGGTGCCGTCGTAGTTCGGCTTGAAGGCCACGGTCTGCGTCGAGAGGTCATCGAGCAGTTGCGAGGCGATCGGCGTCATCCGGCACTCGGTGTACCGCATCGCCGCGGCGTTGTCGCCATCGACGCTGCCGAAGTTGCCGCTGCCATCGACCAGCGGCATGCGGAACGAGAACGGCTGGGCCATCCGCACCAGCGCTTCGTAAATCGATGAGTCGCCGTGCGGGTGATAATTACCCATCACATCGCCGACCACTTTTGCGCACTTGCGGTGCTTGGCGGTGGCGTCGAGCCGCTGCTGGCTCATGGTGTACAGGATCCGGCGCTGGACCGGTTTGAGCCCATCGCGCACGTCGGGCAGCGCCCGGCTGGTGATCACCGACAGCGAGTAGTTGAGGTAGCGGCTTTGCGCTGCGAGTCTCAGCGGCGCCGTCTGCAGCCGGTCGCCCATCGACTCGAGCGACTGCCCATTGGAGTCGGATGTCCGGTCGGTCGAATTCGCAGTCGGACGCTTAGCCACGCCGAATCACCTCAAAGAGCTGGAGGTGCGCCAAAGAATATCCCGCGGCGCGCCGAAGACAGGAAACCTCATCCCGATCGACGGGATAAGGGGTCAGGAGTCAATTACCGCCAGCGGCCCTGCGGGTGCTTCGCACAATTGACTCCTGACCCCTTATCCCTCTCGGCATCCATGCCGCAACAGTTTCGCAGATCTGCGCCGTTTGCTCAACTGCCGGAAACTACCGGTGGCGGCTCATCGTAGACCGGCTCAAAGGTAGGCGCGTTCTGCCGGACGTCATTGATCGTCAAAATCACGAACAACGCGACAAACACGAACGAGGCGAGGAAAATGATCAGGTTGAACGGCTTGTCATACGCCAAGTGCATGAAAAACGCCATCACCAGCCCCGCTTTGATCGTCGCAATCACCATCGCGAACACGATATCGAGATTGCCCAAGTCAAAACTGGCCTGCCAGACCGTGAGGATCGTCAGCCCCGTCAATGCGAAGAACACCGCCAGCAGGATCCAGACCGGCAAGGGGTGAGCGAAATCGTAACCTTCGCGGTGTGGCGAATCGGTGGAATGTGCGTGAGATGCCATGTTCGTGTCGAGTGGACAGTGATTTTTGAAGCGGTGGTGAGGATGTCGATCGGCTGTGGCCAGGCGGAGCGACCGAGTTGGGCTGCGGTCAGCTCCAGCGGCTTTAGCGAATCAAATACATCAACGGGAACACGTAGATCCAAATCAAGTCGACGATGTGCCAGTACAAGCCGACGTTGTCGACCGGGCCAAAGTACTGGCGGTTGAAATCGCGGCGGACGCTGCGGACGAGCAGCCAAGTGATCACGCCGATGCCGGCGAGGATGTGGATCGCGTGGAGGCCGGTCATGCAGTAATAGATGCCGAAGAACACGCCGGCTTGGCTGCGGGTATTCAGTTCGACCGGCACGCCATCGATCGGCCGGGCGATCTCGCCACCGCGCGGCACAACGCCGGTGCCAGCGGCAATGCCTTGGCGTTCGCGGGCTTGCATGTCGTTGCGAATCCCGGTGTTGGCTTCGTCAGCAGCCAAACGCTGCAGCAGCCCTGCATCGCCGGTGGTGCCGTGACGGGTCACTGGATCTTCGACGCCGTGGCCGGTCATCCGGTCGGCGTGTGCTTCTGCTTCGTCATGAGCATGCACCACGGCCGTGTGATCATCGTGCGAGCCGCCGGATTCGAGAATCGTCCCCAAGCCGAGCCCGACAAAGAAGAACAGGAACACCACGATCATCGGCTTGGCCACCTCGACAGCGAACTGATTCCCCTTCGCCTTGGAAACCAGGAACCAAATGATCAGTCCAACCAACCCGATCGCAAAGGGGATCGACATGTAGATCATCGGCATCGAAACCCCTTCGTGATGCGGCGCCGCGGGGTTGTAGCTGTACCACGCCGGTGGCAGCAGCCCGATATCGATCTTGTGCGAATATTCGATCACTTTGACGCCGAGGAAGATCATCGCACAGGAAAGCGTGGCGGCGAGCATCCCGGTGAGCTTTTTGTACTCCTCGGTCTGGGCACAGCGGACCGCCCAAGCCATTGTCAGCGAGCTGAACAGCAGCACGCCGGTGTTGATCGCCCCGAGCTTCGTGTTGAGGAACTCGCTGCAGCCGATGAACACCTCCGGCCGCAGCCAGCGATAGATCGCGTAAGCGCAAAACAGCCCGCTGAAAAACAGAATTTCGGTAACCAGGAACAACCACATCCCGAGCTTGCCGGAATCGTATTGCTGCTCCGGCGTATCGAAGTGGTGCGCAAGAAAGGAAGGATGGTCATGGTCGTGACCATGGGAATCGTGAGTTTCCGGAAGCGCTTCGGTGGATGCCATGACGTTTTCGAGGGGCCGGGGACCGCGAGGGCAAGTGCGAGGAGTCTAACGTGCCAGAGCGTCAAGTTATACAAAAAATCCATTCTCGCACACGGGCAGATGCGGCGAGATGCCTGCGTCAAATCGCCACTGGGGCCACCAGCGGCACGTCACGAGCCTCCGCGCGCCAGGCCGCGGGGGGTGGCGGTGGCGGTCAAGGGCTCTTCGGGCCAGTGATGTTTGGGATAGCGGCGGCGCAGCTCTTTGCGCACTACGGTATAGGTTGTCTTCCAAAAATTTTCTAGGTCCTCAGTGATTTGCTGAGGCCGGTGGTTGGGACCCAGCAGGTGCAGTTGCACGGCGACCCGGCCGCCAGCGATCCGCGGCGTTTGCGTCCAGCCAAATAACTCTTGAATCCGCGCTGCCAGCCACGGCGGCTTGCCCGCGGCGTACTGGATCACCGCTGAATTGCCGCTGGGCAACGTGATTCGCGACGGCGCTTGCTGGTCGATCCAGCGCAGGGTTTCGTAGTCATACAACGCTCGCAAATGATCGAGCCACGGCGCCGTTCGCAATTGTGCAATCGATGTCCGCGACTGACACAAAGACCGCAGCACGTCATGCAGCGCTGGGACATCCAGCGGCCCCAAGCCGTACTCCGGCATCGACTGGCAAAGAAAGCCCACACGGGCGATGAACCGGCTGAGCTCATGATCCTTGGCAGGCAAGACGCCGGCCAGATCCTGAGCCGCGTGCTGAGCCAGCAACTCGGCAACCGCGTCACACGGCTGGCACTCGATCGGCGATTCGTGCAGCAGCAGGTCGTCGTAGTACCGTCGCCGCCGCGCTACCACGGCCTGCAGCGTTGGGTGAAAAAAGGGCTCATCGACCTGGCGAATCAAACGCTCGTCCAACCAAGACGCGTCGATTGCCGACGCGATTCGCACCAGCGCCTCGGTGCCTGCGGAATCGACGTCAAGGCAGAGAAAAAACTCGGCGCCGCGGCACGATGATGACCGGTCCAACTTCACACCGCGCCCGCCGACCATCACGCCGCGGTCCTCACCTGGCCTGCGGAGGCGGGCGACGCGATCGGGGTAAGCGGCCAGCAGGGCGCGCTGGAAAGACTCCTCCGCCGGGGAAGGCGAACCTGCTGGTTGCCGCTCAACCGAGCGAGCGATTTGCTCGGCCACCTGCAGGATCTGGTTGGCAGCCGCCGCGCTGGCGACGGTGCTGGTATCGCCGGCGCGAAATCGCTGCAACCGCGTCACGCGGCCCAGCAGGTCGCAGGGCAACTGGGATGATGATGCCGGAGGTGGAGTTTCGCCTGCAAATGGACAGCGCTCGGTTAACAGTGCGGCTGCCAGCGCGGCACGATCTTGGTCACCGGCTTTGGAGGCTTCGATAACCAGCCGTGCCAACCGCGGGTGCAGCGGCAGGTTCAGCATTTGCTGTCCCAACGCGGTCACGCGACCCAGCGGATCGATCGCGTCGAGGCGGCGCAGCAGGTCCCTGGCCGCATCGACCGTTTCAGGCAGAGGCGGCGTCAACCAAGGGAAATCAAATACATCGCGTTCGCCCCAGGCCGCGAGCATCAACAGGGCGGAACTGAAATCGGCGCGATGAATCTCGGGAGTATCCGCTGGCCTGCGCGCGCGGTGCGTTACCTCTGGCCACAACCGCACGCAGCAGCCCGGTTCGGTTCGTCCAGCCCGGCCGGCGCGCTGGTCCACGGACGCTTGCGAAATCGGTTCGAGTTGCAGCTTGGGCAGACCGACCCGCGCATCGAATCGCAACACACGCGCTAGGCCGCTATCGATTACCGCGGTCACTCCCGGAATCGTGATCGAGGTTTCGGCCACGTTGGTAGCCAGAATGACCTTTCGCCGGTGCGATGGCTCCAGCACGGCATCTTGATCGCGCGGCGACATGCTGCCGAACAGTTCACAAATGAAAACGTCGTCGCTGAGCCGCAGCGACTCGATCGCCCGCCGCGTCGAACGGATCTCCCCAACGCCTGGCAAAAACACCAGCACGTGACCCGAGGTCGATCCGAGCAGGCTCGGCAGCACGGCCGTCACGCGATTCCCGAGGGGCTCGCGCGCAGGCATGTTGCTGTAGCGAACCTCGACCGGAAACGATCGGCCGGCACTGGTAAACGGCTGCGCATCGCCTAAGAAGGCGACGATCGGTTCAGGGTCGAGCGTCGCGGACATGACCACCAGTTTCAGTTCGGGCCGCAACGTCGTGCGGACGCGGTGCAGCATGCCGAGCGCCAGATCCGTCTCCAGACCGCGTTCGTGAAATTCGTCCAAAATCACACACGACACGTCGTCCAGCAGCGGATCGGTGGCCATGCGGCGGAGCAACACGCCGGTGGTCATCGCGATCAATCGGGTGCCGGCCGTCACCTGTTTGTCGAAGCGGACGTGGTAGCCGACCTCTTGGCCGACTTGAGTTCTCATCCGCCGGGCCAACTGGCTGGCTGCGGCGCGGGCTGCCATCCGCCGCGGCTGAATCAGCAGGAGTTGGCCCGCACCGATGACGTTATGGCGGATCAGTTCCGGCGGCACGCCGGTCGTCTTCCCAGCACCCGGCGGCGCCTTCAAGACGACCGGAATGCAGGCGCCGACCGCTGCCGTGATCCCCGCGAAACACTCCGCTACCGGAAGCGATCGGACGGTTTCGTTGCGATTTTCGTAGCGCATTACTTGTGGCGGGGCCGCCGGTCCTCCAGGTGGCACGTCTCTGAGGAACGAAGGGCCTGCTGGGGAGTACCGCAGGGTTACCGGGATATTTTGCAGTTTCGCCAAACCCTGCTGGCCGATGCAAGCGATCGACCCGACAGACGGTCACTACCATTTCGAGGTTGCGGACGCTGCCGACAACTTGCTGAAAAAATGGTGCGTCACTCTACAGGTTGCTGAGGCGATTGATCGGCACTGACCTTTCAAGTAACTGATTTCGGCGAGAATTGGAGCGAAACTACCATTGTGTCGGGAGAAACCCCAGAAAAACACACAGGTTATGTCTCGCGATCGCGATTGGTACCGGCGCGACATCATCATCGCGCTCGTGAATCAAAGCGTTTCGGAATTCTCGCACGCTATGGGCGTGCATGATTGCATCATCGGGCACCTTTCGCTTGGCTCCCACGCTATCGAGCAAGTCTCGCGTGCGAGACGGAGAACGAGGGCCGCGTGATGCACGCCAAAAGGCACGAAGACCGGTTTCAAATTCGGCGAACAGACGAATGATGTAGGTTCCTTCGAGCCGGCCCGCTGCATCTTGGATATCTCGAACCCGAAGAACTCGACCCAAGATTATTGGATCTTGTCGCACGATGTCCAGAAGATAATCGGCGGCGTAGCAAAGCGCCGAATGCTCCCGTTCGACGGCCTTCACTCGCCTGAGACATTCAAATTTGTTCGATGTCATTCGCCTCCATCGCCTCCAGCACTTCCCCAAGCGTGGCCGCCGTTAATGCTTTGGCTTCAGTGTCGCCTCTTGTTGTTGCTGTCTGGATTTCTGAAAAATCGTAATGAACGTGCCAGTCACCATCGTAGTAGTAGAAGGTTGCAATGTCGTCATACGCAGGCATTATGTACAGGTCTACAACACCCTCTGCACCTGGCGCAGAGCGTGAAATGGGTTCAAGAAAAATGCGAACGTTAGATTTCTGCAGAAGCAATGCCGGAGCTTTATATTGGCCTATGTGCGAATCAGAGAGCGGGACATCAATTCTTCTCGTCGACCAGCCGACCTCCTTAGCCCAAGTTTGAACATTCTGTATCAAGTTTGAAAGGCGACCCAGCCAAGCATCTCGCAATTGATCCGGTGAAGTACTTATTGTCATAGCGAACCTTGTCTGAAGTAGCTTCGACTTCGGCAAAATCGTGGAGCATAGGCCAACATTTCACGATTGATCTTGCAGTCGCATTTTATCAGAAGTGGAGATTGAATGTATAGGGTCAGTGGCCGCGTGCCGGAATCACGAAATCGCCTATTGCCTCCCTCAATCTTCAGCCTTGCTGCCGTCGCCACACATTTTGACGATCTTGGGATCGAAGCGGCCAATGACTTCGACCAAGTCGCGTTGTGCATTCATCACCGACTCGATGTCTTTGTAGACACCGGGAACTTCGTCGCTGCCGGCCGACAGCACGTGCACGCCTTGCGCTTCCAACTGCTTGCGAACGGTGTTCCATGAGAACTGCGATTTCGCCGCGGTGCGGCTCATCCGCCGTCCGGCTCCGTGCGAGGCCGAATCGAGGCTGGCCGGATTTCCCAGGCCGCGAACCACGTAGGCCGGCGAGGCCATCGATCCGGGGATCACCCCCAGCACGCCCTTGCCCGCCGGCGTCGCCCCTTTGCGGTGCACGATCACTTCGCGCCCGTCATGCACTTCTTTCCAGGCGAAGTTGTGATGGTTTTCCACGCCGCCGATGATCTGCACACCCGCCAACCGCGATACATTGCGGTGGATCACGTCATGATTGGCGGCGGCATAATCGCCCATCAGGTTCATCGCCAGCCAGTACTCGCGGCCTGCTTCGCTATCGAGGTCCAGCCAGGCCAGCCGTCCCAGTTCAGCATAGCGTCGCGGCAACCGCGTGCGGGCGATGTTGCTGTAGACGTTGCAAACCGCCGCACCGGCGCCGCGGCTGCCGCTGTGGCTCAGCAGCGCCGTGTACGTCCCCGCCGCCAGATCGAGGCTTTGCTCGCCTTCAACGTCTTCCTCGTTGATCGTCAACACCCCGAACTCGACAAAGTGGTTGCCTGATCCGGACGTGCCGAGTTGTCTCCAAGCACGGTCGTGGTGTTCGCGTGTGATCCGTGTGACCGTCCAGTCGCGATCCATCACCGCGTGTTCTTGAGGCTTCTTATACTCAACCCCCACGCCGAACCGTGTCCCTTTTTCGAGCGCCGTCTTCCAGCGGTCCGGGTCGGCGACCAGTGCCTGCGGCGGCGCGTCGAGTACCGACAGTTTCATGCGGCAGGCGATGTCGACGCCGACGGCATAGGGAATCACGGCGCCTTCGACGGCCAGCACCCCGCCGATCGGCAAGCCATAACCAACGTGTGCGTCCGGCATCAGCGCCGCACCGCGAACTCCGGGCACCGAGCAGGCTTGACGCATTTGGACATGCGAACCGGCGTCGATGTCCTCACCCCAAGTGCGGTAAGCGATCGGTTGCAACGGTTCGAACCGGCCAGCTTCAAGGATGCCTTCAGCGAGCGCAGCAAAATGCGGGTCTTCGCGAAACAGCTCTGGCTGGGCAACGACCGCCGCGATCCGCTGTTTCAGCTCCCGCGCCGGCATTCGCCCCGCCTTGACCGACGACTGAATCCCGGCCAGCGCGGCGGCGTAGCATTCGTCGGGAACGCCGAGTTCTTTCAGTTGTTTGGTGCGCATGGCGGTATCTCTAGCAAGCGGAAGCAGTGAGCGAAGAGGACGATCCGGCGCGTCAAAAGGTTCGCCCGCACATATCAGGTTCACTACCTCCGGCTGCAGCTACAGCGCCACTCATGCGTTGCTGTCGAGCGTTTCCTGCAACTGCTTCAGGTCGATCGGTTTGACAAAGTGATGGTCAAAGCCGGCGGCGACCGCGGAGCGGCGGTCTTCTTCTTGGCCGTAGCCGGTGATCGCGATCAGCATCAGATTGCGGCGGCTGTTGCGGATGCAGCGGGCAACGTCATAGCCGCTCATCCCCGGCAGCCCGATATCCAGCAGCACCACATCGGGCTTGAAGCGTTCCATTTCGTCCAGCGCTGCCGTCCCGTCGTACTTCGTCTGCACGGGATAGCCAGCCAACAGCAACAGCCGCGCGAGGGAGTCAGCGGCATCGCGGTTGTCATCGACCACCAAGATCCGTTGCCGCGTCGTGGCTGGCTGAGAGGTTGATGCCTGGCTGAGCACAGATGGCCTAGCGGCCGGCTGCGGCACCGCTGGCAACGTCACGCGAAACTCGCTGCCGTGTCCCAAGCCGGCGCTGCGCACGTCGACCGATCCACCGTGCATCTCCACCAGACGGCGGACCAGCGTCAGTCCCAGCCCTAAGCCGCCCTGCGACCGATCCAGCGACCGTTCAGCTTGGCTGAACAGATCAAACACACGCGTCAGCATTTTGGCGGAGATTCCCATGCCATTGTCTTTGACTGACGTGATGATCGATCCGTCATCAAGAGGCTGCACATCGACGCGAATCCGCCCGCCGGGATCGGTGTATTTGGCGGCGTTGTTGAGCAGGTTGGCGAACACCTGCGCCAGCCGCGTCGCGTCGCCATAGACGTGCATCGGACCGGGGCCAAAGGTGAGCGTTAACTCGTGGTGCTGGGCATCGATCAGCGGTTGAGCCGTTTCGGCCGCTTGCTTGATCAACGTCGGCAGGTCGAGCACCTCGCGCTGCAAGCCGATTTTGCCGCGCAGGATCCGCGACACATCCAGCAGGTCATCGACCAGGCGGACCATTTGCCCGACTTGACGGTCCATCATGGCGAGCACATCGCGTGCGTCGTGATCGGCACCGACGTCGAGTTGTAAGATGGAAACGCCGTTGCGAATCGGGGCCAAGGGGTTGCGCAGCTCGTGGGCCAACATCGCCAGAAACTCGTCTTTGCGCTGCGCTTCCTCGCGCAATCGCTCAGCGGTCTGGCTCGATTGGAGCAGCAGGTCACGGATCTCGTACTGCCGCAAGCGCGCGCGGAGCGCGGTGCGGACGGCACTGACGAGCGTCAACACCCGCACCGGCCGCTCCAGCAGCGTGACGTTGCCGAGCGTCTCCAGTACCTGTAAGGCGCGTTCGGATCCCGCCCCGGGCCAAGTGAGCACCAGGACCGGAAAGTCGGACCAGGGGCCCTGGCGCTGCAGCACCTCCAGCAGCGCCGACACGGCAGCGGGCTGCAACACTTCCTCGGCAATCACGGCCGTCGCCGCACCTTCCTCGATGCAGCGGCAGACCTCGGGCAGATCGCGGCAGATAAAGTTGGGCAGTTGCACCTCCTCCAACACCGTGCGGCAATAACGGGCGTCCTTATCGGTCGGGGCCAGCACGAGGACGCGCTGCTGCAGGGCTGGCAGGTTCTGCTCGCTCATCGCTGCATCACGCCCCCGCTTTGGAGATGAACGTCGGCGTGCCGGTCAGCACGCCCTGAAAGTTGGTCAGCGGCTCACCGACCCAAATCCCTTGATCCGATAACCGCAATTGCCGCAGGGTCGCTTCGTGGAAGCCGCTCCGCTTTTTCACTACGGAAATCGCCCGGTGCAAACTTCCCTGGGCTTCGTAGTAGCGAAACAAAACCACACTGTCGGCCAGGTAGCTGGCATCGACCGGCGACTGCATCCCAGAACCCAAAATCCCATGTTGTGCCACGACCAGCAGCGTGACCACTCCACGCTGGCCAAGGTACGTCAGCAACTCATGGAGCTGAATGATCAGAAAACGCTCCTCAGGCATCGCGCTTAAGTACCCGTTGAGGCTGTCGATGACCACCACTTTGGCGCCCAACACCTCCGTCCCGCCCCGTAGCCGATGGATGAACTCTCCCGGTGACAACTCACCGGGGTCGATCTGCTGCACATCGATCAGCCCCGAATCGACGTGTGTCGCCAGATCGATGCCCAGCCCGGCCATCCGCGACAGCAGCGTGGTCAAGCTTTCGTCAAACGTGTAGACGATCGCATGCTCGCCGCGCTCGGCCGCCGCCACCGCGTACTGAATCGCCAACGATGACTTACCGCTGCCCGCCGGGCCCATCAGCAGCGCGCTGGTGCCGCGATCCAGGCCGCCGCCGAGCAATTGATCGATTTCCGGCACGCCACTGGACAGTTGCCCGGCGAGGAACGGCTGGCGGTGTTCCGAGGCGACGAGTCGGGGGTAAACTTCTAAACCGCCTTCGAGAATCGAAAAATCGTGGAACCCGCCGCGAAAACGCTTGCCGCGCATCTTGATCACCCGCAACCGCCGCCGCTCCGCGCCGTATTCCGGCGCCAATTGCTGCAGCACCACCACGCCGTGAGCCAGGCTGTGCAGTTGCAGGTCCGCCGACTCCGAAGTGCGGTCATCTAGCAACAACACGGTGCAGTTGCGGCCAGAAAAGAACTGCTTCAGCGCCAGAATTTGGCGGCGATAGCGGAGCGGACTCTGCGCCAGCAGCCGCAGTTCAGATAGCGAATCGAATACCACCCGCGTCGGTTCGATCCGCTCGACCTCAGCCAACACCGCCTTGGTGGTTTCGCTCAGCTCCACTTCCGAGGGGTGAAACATCCTGGCCTGAGCCTCGGGCAACAGGCTCTCCTCCGAGGGGATCAGTTCGCAGATTTCGATCCCTTCGAGCGACCAGCCGTGCGACTGCGCCACGCCATCGAGTTCTTCGCGCGTCTCGGAAAGCGTGACATATAAGCCGCGCTCCCCTCGTTGGCGTCCTTCCAACAGGTACTGCAGCGCCAACGTCGTCTTGCCAGCTCCCGGATCACCCTCGATCAGGTACAGTCGCCGGGGCGAAAAGCCACCCCCGATGATGTCGTCAAAGCCGGTGATCCCGGTGGCAACCAGAGGGTTGCGCTGCTTGTTTGCTTCGGCCACAGTTGTCCTCTTGGGCGCCTGTCTGAATGAACCGACATTGTATCCATCGCATGGGGAAACGGGCCAGGAGATGTGCCGCCGTGGTCGGCTTGCGACAGCGCCACTTGAGACGGCCAGCGAATCATCCAGATCACCCGTTACGGTCTGCCGCTCGGATCGGCTCTTAACGGTAGTGCCGGTTGAAGATTGCTGGATCGAACGGGTTTTCGACCGGAGGGAGCCGCATCGGTTTGGCCGCACCGTCCGGTGTGACAGGTGGGCTTGGCCGCGGAGCCGGAGCCACAACCGGAAGCGGCCGGTCGCTGAGCACGGCGTCGTCCACAAATCCGGCTTGCTGGACCGGACTTGCCCCTGGTGCTACCGCCAGCGGCTGGGACGGCGTGGGCACGACCGCCGCAGCCTGCGCGGGCACTTCTCCAAGCGGTGTCAGCGGCACCCATGACTCGCCCGCATGCGAGCTGATCGCGGTTTGAGTCCATTGCCGCAGCGCTTCGATCGCGACATCATCGCTCGGGCGCAGCGGCGACTCTCGTCGGCCTCCATGCGGCTGCAACGCGTAACGCAGCAGTTTGCTGTTCTCCGGCTGCGTCTTGTCGATCAGTGCCAACGTGGCCACCAGGTTCAGCCGCGTCATCCGCGCCGGCGGGCGGACCTGAACGCCCATGTGCGTGAGTTGCCACGAGGTGTCGCTGGGGCTGCGGTGACACCCATTGTTGCCGCAGCGATTGATCAAGATCGGCTGCACGCGGCTGGTGAAATACATCAGCGCGTCGCTCGACAGGTTCAGACCCATCAACTCGTCGTCGGTCGCCTGTCGCGGTTGAGCGCGGGACGCTACGGGTAACGCTATGACACCGCTGGCCGGCTGCACCGCTTCGTCTTGAAGCGGGAGCGTCACGAGCGGCTTGGAAGCAGCGTCCAACACGACCTGCAACTGGCGCCGCAAGCGTGTCGTTTCCGGATGGGACGGATCGAACTCCTGGGCCGCATCCAAGGCCGCCGCCATTTCGTCGTACAAGCCATTACGAAAGCACCACCGCGCGTCGTCGTGGCAACTGGCGGCGTCGCGAATGCGGCGACCTGCAACGCGAAACGCGTGCAATTCCTGCAGCGTCGGCGCGATATGGGCGACCTGCCGCGCATCGAGCTTCACTTCATTGCCCTGGCCATGACGAATGACCACCATCGGCCCGATCGCTGCCGCAGTCCCCTGAATCACGTTCCCATTTTGCAGCAGCACGTAATCGTCAGCGCGGCTGGGCGCGGCCAAGAGCAGTGCAGCGGCGAACAAACCGAGCGCTCCGCGAGGACAGCGGACTGCGAATGTTCGCCAGAAGTGGAGGTGCATGAGCGTGATTCAAGCTGACGGGCGCGGATTCCAACACGGTATTGGTTACCGCCCGCCGCTCAACCGAGGCAAGACCAGTCTGGTGCTCGCTCACGCTGACGTGCTCCCTCTCGTACGCGTGCGCGTACTGCCGCTAGCCACCGAGCGAGAGCCAAAAACCTTCACGCCGCTGCGCAGTCTTCAGCGGCGCTTGCTCTGGTGGTCGATTACGAGCACGAGCACCGCTTCGCTGAGCACCGTGTTACTGAGCACGATCGGATTGGCAAGTTATCAAACAGCCGAACATGCGTCATTCGCAGTAACACTTCATCGCGAAGCCATACAAGCACTTAGCTGGCCGCGAACTTCGCCAGCGAGCGATCGAGCAACTCGATCGCCGCAGCGATGTGCTGTTCGGTGGTGATCGCCGGCGGCGGCAGAAACCGCACCCGCGTCGGGTCACTGCCGCACAGGAAGCCGAGCAGACCTTCGGCGAACATGATGTCCATCAGCGCCTTGGCTTGCTCATAGCTGCCGTCGCCCGGCGTGAAGGCGATCATCATTCCTTCGCCAAACGGGCCCTGGAGCAAGCCGGGATACTTCATCGCCAGCCGTTCCAGGCCCGCGGCAAAGTAACGATGCCGGCGGACGTTCCAGCCCTCCGGTCCAAAACACTCGCGCTCGCGCAGCAGCTTCAACGTCGCCAAGCCGACGGTGAAGGAACTGCTGGCACCGGTGAAGGTTTGGCTGAGGATCGGTGCGGTTGGTTTGAACGATTCGCGGTACAGCGTCGCGCAGACCTGCGTGATCTTGCCCACCGTCACGATGTCGGCGTACTGGTGGAGTTGATAATGCTGGAACGCGAACGGCTGACTGGTGCGGCTGAAGGATTGCACTTCATCAAAGATGATCGGGATTCCGGCGGCGCGAATCGGCTCGCACAGCGCTTGAAAGAACGTGGAGCTGCTGGGGTAATAGCCGCCCTCGCCAGCGATCAACTCGGCCCAGAACGCGGCGTACCGTCCCGGATGGCGCGCTAGCAGGCGACGGAGCTGGTCCAGTGCCAACTGCTGTGACTCTTCGGGCCGCTCGAAGTTCCAAGTCGGCAGGTAATCGACGTTCAACGCCAGCGGCAAGCCTTGGCGGTACTTGGGCCGGTCGGTGATCGCGGCCAGCGCCAGCGAGCGGCCCGCGAACGCGTTGTCAAAGGCGATGACTCGGTCCGCCGGCGCCGCTTTGTGAAACGCCAGCTTCAGCGCGTTTTCGTTGGCCATCGCGCCGCTGGTGCTGAGCATGCAATAGGTCAGCGGCGCACCGCCAGCGGCAGCCAGTTCGACCAGTTGCTCGGCAATCCGAATGCTCGGTGGGTGTTGCTGCAGATTGCCTTGCATCGCCACGTCCTCGATCGCCGCATCGACTGCGGCGTCAAGCATTTCCGGCGAGCTGTGGCCGCAGCCATACACGCCGATGCCGCCGATGAAGTCGAGTTTCACGCTCCCATCGGCCAACTGGACGTAGGGCCCATTGCCTAGGCCTGCCGACAGGTAGGGCCACAGCAGCGGTCCACCGCGAACCGCGGCTGCCTTGGACAACAACTGCTCGTACGGCCCCTGCAGCGCCTCGTCGGCGGGACGCACCTCGTTGAGCGACGCGGCATGCTCGGCCAGCGCCTGGCGAAGCAGTGCCTTCGCCTGGGCAACGCGCGGGTCGGCGCGCAGCGCCTCGGCATGGGTTCGGCCCGCAGGCATCGCTGCCGACGGCGGGGGCGATTCCGAGGCGAGAGCCGGCTGATGAGCGTCTGGCATATCCACAGGACAATGAAGGAGGTAGGGAATGAGTGGGAACAGGGAACTGACCCCGGTTCGCACGTTGAGGTTCGAAATCGCTTGCAGTTTATCGCTTCGGATCGGCTGCGGCGACCACGCGTCATGAGTCGCCGGCGCAGGAACCTCAGCTCGCTTTGATGCCTCGGCCGTCCACCGTCCCAGGTGAAACTCGCGGCCCACCACCTGTTATGCGGCATGAAAACCACTAAGATTCGACTGCGCCCGTGATCGCCTTGGTCGAGTTGCCGGCTGCCCGTGAGTTCGGCCGCCGCGATGTCGGGCAATCGCCCCGGGCACCTTTTCCCCGGGCACCTTTTCGGAGAGTTGAGGACTTGCAAGTGATCGGATCGTCGAAGTGGCAGGAAGGAGACTGGGTCGTCTACCGCAAGCAGAAATCGAGTCCCGCGCCGGGACCGCGAGCCCAGCAGGTTACTCCCACATCCAAAGGCGAAGTCTATCACTACCTCGTCGATAAGTACTGGATCGTGCAACGGGTGCGGGGTGATGGCCAATTGGAACTGCGCACCCGTCAAGGGAAAGTCCACCTGGTCGACGAATCAGACTTCCGCCTGCGTCCGGCTAAATGGTGGGAACGGCTGTTTCTAGCCAGCCGCTTCCCGGCCGCTGAACCGAATCAGCCATCCGCGGAGCCGAAACCATCAGCCTCTGAAACCGGCTCAACCGACCGCTGAATGGCCGCTGTCTAAGCGCAGCGGACGGCACTCGGAGAGTGCCTGCTACTTTGGCTCGACCGACCGCTGAGCAGCCCGCTGCCGAAACCGGTCCAGCAATGCCACAAACGCGGGCACGAGGATCGTGCGGATGTAGAAGGTGTCGACGAGCACACCCAAGCCGAGCGCAAATCCGAGTTCCACCATCCCCCGCAGCGTCGCCTGATCCTGCGGCACGTCGCCGCCGAAGAACCGCTGCACCATCGGGAACCACGCCGAAGCGGTCATGCTGAGGAATGTCCCGGCCATCACCAAACCGCAGGCCGTGATGATCCCACCGGTTCTGGCCACCGCCCGCCGCAGCGCCGAGAGCCAACCGCCTGGTCGCCGCTGCTCCTCAAGGATCCGCGTGACCAAATAGACGTTGTAGTCTTGGCCGACCGCCACCAGAATCACGAACAAAAACAGCGGCAGCTTCCAGTCCAAGCCGAGGTACTCGTCCCCGTAGGACCAACGGAAGAACAGGATCGTCAGTCCCAGCGTTGCGAAATAGCTCAATAGCACCGTGACGATCAAGTAGGCGCATAGGATCACGCGTCGAATGATCACCAGCAGCACCACAAACACGGCGACCACCACCGCGATTTTGATTCGGCGGTGGTCCTCCAGCGTCACCGATCGCAGGTCGACAATCGACGGTGTGGTGCCCGCAAGCAGCACTTCGGCACCTTGCCAACGCGAATCGGGCTCGCGGGTTTTCGCGCGCAGCCAATCGCCCATCGCGGTCACGTTTTCTGAGGTGCGGACGTCAAACGGGTCGCCCGTCATCACGACATCCAGTCGCATCAGCCGGCCGGTGTACTGCGGCGCTTCGGAAAAGAAGTAGCCGCGGGCGATCCGGTGCGTCTTCAGCGCCCGTCGCTTCCACGCGTCAGCGCTCAACAGCCCCATCGCGCGGTCCGGCGGAAAGTCGCCCAGCGGATCATCGGCCGAGCGCACCGCATGCACGCCCGGCAACTCGTAAAGCATGTGGGCGAGCAGCTTGGCGTCTTCATTGAGCGTGTTCGCATCGACCCGCTGGTCACGAATCACCAGAATCGTCGTCGGATTGACTTCGCCCATACCAAAATGGGTATCGAGCAGCCGCAATCCACGACGGCTTTCGGCGGAGGGCGCCAATTGGCTGCTGATGTCATAAGTCACATCGCCTTCATGCACCCAGCCATAACCGGCTGGCAACAGCAGCAATGCAAATCCTGCGACCAGCGTCAGTACGGGGCGGTTGGTCAGCCGCAACGCGATCAGCCCCCACAGCCCCGATGGCGGCGTGCCGATTTGTCGGCCCAGCGGTGTGGCGACGCGCTCATCGGCGCGAACACTCCAAGGCCAAAACAGCTTGGGACCAAGCAGCAGCAGGATCGCTGGCGTGAGCGTGATGCTGACCAGCAGCCCGATCAACAAACAGACGGCGATCACCGGTCCGGTGTAGTGGTATTTGCCGTAACTTGCGATCCACAGCGTCGCCAGACCGATGACGGTCGTCAGCGCACTGCCCAGCAGCGCGCTCGACACGCCTGCGAGCGAACGGGTCACGGCGACTTTCCATGGCCAGCGGGCGGCTTCCTCACGCAGCCGCGAGATCAAAAACAAGCAGTAGTCGGTGCCGGCACCGAATAGGATCACGAAGATAAAAATCCGGCTGGTGGTGAAGATCTGCAGATCCAATCCCGGCAGCCAGCCATCGCGCGAGCCGAGCGTCAACCAGGCAATCAGCCCGGTCGACACGGCGACCGCCAATCCGATCGAGACCAGCGGCACGGCGATCAACAGCGGCGAGCGATACACGAGCGCCAGAATCAGCAACACCATCAGCACGGTGAACCACTCGGTGTACCGCAGCGAGTCGCGCGCGGCACGGAGCGTTTCGCCGCCGATCGCCGCCGAGCCAGTGGCCAAGATCTCTAGTTCTGGCCCCGTGACGCTGGCGTGCGCCGACCGCACGCTGGCCGTCAGCGCTTGGATCGCCTCCAGAAATTCGATGTTGTGCGTTGCCGCCAGTTCCGCATCGGACTGCAGCACGATCAACCGCGCCCGCGGCTGACGCAACCGCGACCCGAGGACCCGATCGTTCCAACTGAGCAGATCCAGCAATGACGACCAGGCCGATAGCTCGCGCTGCTCAAGCGGCACGGCGTGCTGAGCGATCTCCGGGTCGAGAATCAACGCCGCCTGCATGTCAGGGCCAGCGGCATCGGTTTCGCCCAGCTTTTGCAGCAGATTCGCTCGGTCCCAGTAAGCCAGCGTCAGGCGAATCGAAACCTCGGAAATACGCTGCCGGCCAGCGAACTTCTGTAACACCTCAAAATACTGCTCATCGATCCGGATCGCCTCATCGAGCGACTCCCGGGCACGGACCAGCAACGGCTCGCTCCGCTCCGCTGCTTGCTCCTCGCCGCCCAGGGAAAGCTGCTGCGCCCGGCCCAGCAGCACTTCGGCGAGCCGGTGATGCAAGCGCCGCAGCAAGTCGAGCGACACCAGTTCATCGCCGCTGTCGAACGCCTGGTCCTCGCGCGCCAGCACGAGCACGACCTGGCTCCGCGGGCGGTTGGCCGGGAAAGCAACATCGAGCACATTTTCGGCGACAACACTCGGCATCTCCGCCGGCAGGTAGTCGAAGTCGCCGTCCAGCGCCAGCGAACTCCAATCGGGCGAAGTGCCGCGAATCAGCACCGCGCCGACGAACCACAGCACCAGGATCAGCTTGGCATGGGCAACAACAAACTGCGCGAACCGCTTCGAAAACCTGCCGGCCGCGGGATCATCCATCGGGCCCGCCTGCAGCGACCACCGGTTTAGGGACCGCAGCCGGTGGGGGCACCGCGATCGCATTGCTCTCGGTGCCGGCGCGGAGCGTCCGCAACGCTGCATCGAGCGTCCCGGCACTGATCGAGCCCTTCAGATCGACGATTTGAATCCCATCGCGCACGCGGCAGGCGTTGTCGAGTTGGTCGATCATGTCGCACACCAGTTCCAACAGCGATTCACCTTCGGCGCTGACCAGCAACGTGTTGCCCAGTTCGTCGATGCCAAGCGACAACTTTCCTTTGAAACTAAAATCGGCGCCCCCGCCCTGTTGGCCGCTGCCGGTGTCGACCAATTCGCTCCCGCGATCCATTTGGCGGCTCCGCGGCGTGTCATTTTTCTGCGGGCCGCCGGCCGGTCCGCCCTGCCCAGGCTGACCCTGCTGAAACGCTTTGTCATTGCTGCTCAGCAAGTCGCGATACGTTTCCTTGATGGTATCCGCGATCCGCTGCGCCTTGCCAAAGCGTAAACTTACCAACCGCGTGTACCGTACGCTACGTTTGTTCACCGGTTCAGGAACATCCCACAACCGAATCAGTTCCTCGATGCTGCGGAGTTGTTCGGCCGTCGCGTTGCTGACCACGATCGTTCCGGTGTCAATGTCAGCGATGAACCGCAGTTTGGCCGGCCGACCTAACCCCGAGGGCGTCTCGGCTTTTTTCTCATCATCAAAACCGTAATACCAGCGCGCGAACGAGGGCCGGTCGTCTTTTTCAGCGTCTTCGTCCTTGAAGTAATCTTCCAGGTTCAATTTGACCCAGGTGGCCGATGCGTAACGCGTGGTGAAGACATGGTAAGGCCGCTTGGGCGGCGCGAATTCCAACATGTAGTGCTCCAGTCGGTCCAGCGCCGCGGTATCGCTGCTGCTGAGCACCAGGTTGCCGGCGGCGTCCCAGTGCATCCGAATCGGTGCGCCGGAACCGGACGCCACGGCGGCCGAATGATCGGGGGCTGACTCGGTTGCCGCCGAGCGCTGAGCGCGTGCGCGGTCCGGTTGGGGCGGCGTCAGAAACGCGCGATCGAAGTCTTCGGCTGAACGGATTTCGGCGGCTCCACCGCGCTGTGGCTGGTCATCGGAGTCGGCGCTGGTCGCTTGCACTGCTGCCAACCGGTGCGACGCAGACGCAGCATCAACTGCCGACAGATCCGCACCGGACAGGGCGCGCGGCTGGGAATCTTGACCAGCCGGCTTGGCTGCCGGTGGCAACGCTCGCGTCCCGTCGTCCTGCGGATCGCCAGCAGCATCCGGCTGCGGCGCAGCGGCCTCGGGCTGCAACTGGAACGTTTCCTTCGCCGGTAGCAGCAGCGGGTTAGGCGACAGCCGTTGCCACTGCTGTTCCAGCGTTTGCAGGTATTCGTACATTTCGGCCGTCGCCGCGGCGTCGACGACGCGGATCGTACGATCGCTGCCGCCCGGCGGAGGCAATTCGCCCAGCTTGACCAGCAGGCTGCGGACCTCGTTCATTTCGGCGTCGGTGGCCCATAACAGGACCTGGCGGAAGCGCGTGTTGGCTGCGACACGGAACTCATCTTCCTTTTTCTTTTCCGGCTCTGGCATACCGCCGAAGTAGTAAGAAGGGTAGCGCGAGCGACTATTTTCCTCTTCGCCCTTTTTGGTCCCCATCAGGAATGCAATCGACTCGGCCACGTCCGCCGCTTCCAGCCGCCGCAGTTGCAGCACCTCCAGTTTCCGGCCGCTGCCGTCAAGCCGCGTGATCAACTGTTCAATAATGAATCGATCGGCCGCTGAACCGGAGACGATCAGTGCCCGATTGGCGGCATCGACGCGAATCCGAGTGGTCGGCTCGAGCACATTCATTTCCTGCACGATCTCGATCAGCTTCTCTGGGTCGAGCGAAACCAGGCGAAACACCTCGACCCGCGACTGCACGTCCGATAGCGCTGTGAGCGTATTGCCCGGCACGTCGATCCGCTTGAGAAACTCGGTGGCGATCACCACGCGGTCCGGCGGCGCCTGGATCAGGATTGAGTTCTGGCGCGCGTTGGCGACGACGGAGATTTCAGGCTTCTTCGGTTCCGGCGTCGCTGCCCCGCCGCCTTGCTGGGCGCGCATCTGGGCCATCTGCTGGGCTTGCTGCATCTGCTGCGGCGTCATCTCCGGTTCCGGTTTGCTGCTGAGGCCGAGGAATTGTTCCAGCAGTTTTTTGGCTTCCTCCGCCGGGATGTGTCGCAGTTTGAACTCAGGCACCAGCGCCTCGCGACTAGCGGCGTCTTGTTCTTGTGCCAACAACTGAGCGACCTGCCGCAAGGTGATCGCCGCATCGATCGCTTCGATTCGATTGGTCGTTGTCAGCGCGGTCAACTTGCCGTTTTCGCTGATCATCGCCTTCAGCTCTTCGGCGAGTTTTTCCGCCGACAACCAGCCGACCTCCAGCGAAGTGCGGACGAAACTGTGTGGCGGGAGTGTGTCGAGGTCTTCGGGAGCCACACGTGGCACCAGCGCCGGATTGAGCGTCGCACATTTGACGACCGTCAATCCGCCATCGAGTTCCAACAGCGTGTAGCCGCGGCCCAGCAGGTGGCGATTGAGCAGGTCGATCACTTCGGTGACCGTGTACCGGCCCGGCGTGGTGATATTGACGCGGTCGCCCGGCAGTTCTTGCCAGTCCAGCGGTTGATCGGCGAGTTCCGCCAGCCAGTCGATCAGCTCTGGCCAGCCTTGATTGCGAAATTGAAACGCCACGCGGCCATCGGAGCCGAGCACCGCTGCAGCCAATTCAGCCGGATCCCCCTTTGGCTCGGGCAGGCTCTGCCGCCGGATGACCGCATCGTCGGGTTTCTTGGCTTCGGCTCCCTCGGTTGGTGGCGTCGCTCCAGGAGCGGTTTCGCCGGGCGGTTTGGCACCGGGGGCCGGTCCGCCGGGACCGGGTGATGGCGAGGGCCGGCCTCCCGCCGGCCCGGCGGGCACGGCGGCGCCGCCAGACGCCGGAGCGGTAACTGGGGCTGCCGATTTGGCCGCCGCGTCGTCAGCGCGGGCGGCTGCGGGCAACAGCAGTTGCCACAGCAAGAGGATTAAAAGCAACCGGGGCATGCGACGTGGCCATCAGGAGTAGAAGAGTGGGTGCCCGGTAGTATGAACGCCGTGGCCTGCGATTACAAATCATGTGTTGGTTAAGGGGCCAGGAGTCAGCCCGCCCCCAGCTTGCTCAGTCGCTGCTGGGCTTCCGCGATCACGCCCTGCGCCCACGACTTATCCGCGTACAGGGCAATCATTCCCTGAAGCAACCTGCGTTCTTGTTCCGGTGGGAGATTTTCTTCTGCCCACTGCAGGCGTTGCTCGAGTTCGGCAACCTTCTGGGCCGCTGTGTCCGCTAAGTTGCTGCGAAGTGCCTGCAGGTGCTCTTGAGCTGCCGTGATCATCACCGAGTGCCGATCCACTGCATGACGCGAGTGGCGAGAGCCCTTCGCCTGCACCGTTTCGGTCGCAGCGATCGGGCCCTGTCCAAACACCGCCAGCCAGTGTTCCAGTTGTTGTTGGCGGCGCCCTTCATCGGGCTCGAGCATCGCTTCGACAAACGCCTGCTCCACTGGCGCAAGGTTGCCGAGCCCGCCAGGGCCACTCGCCTCATCTTGGAGTCTTGGCAGCAACCGATTGGCATGTTGCTTGATTTCTAGGTCAGCCAGCAATTGTTTGACTTCTGCAGCCCGCGGATCGTCGGGGTAGAGCTTGACGAACTGCTCACCGCGATTGCGGATCAGCGTGTCGTTGCCCGCTGCGGCTCGGGCTTCCTCGAGGGTGTCAAACAGATCCTCGGCGGTTGGCGGCTGCATCAACCACAGGCTCGTCCCGATGCCAGCGAGCAGCGTGGCGGCTAGGGCGACAATCGAAACGATGTGCCAGAAATGGTTCGATTCCGCCTCCTGAGGTCCATGCCCCCAGATGCTCCGTTGGCGGTCTTTGTCTTGGACGGTGCGAAAGTGCGTCCGCGCTACCGGAGGCTGAGGTTCGTCAACCTGGGAGACCGCAGTCCTGGCTGCTGAGGAGCCAGTCAGCTTGCTCTGCACGGTCGCTTTGTTGGTCAGTTGCTCGCTTTCCGGCTGCGATGACCTGGTGCCCTTGCTGGCCTCGAATGGGCCTTCCGGCAACGGGCCCGCATCAAACTGACCGAGCGTCTTGCTGTCACCATCGGATGCAGCCGTCGGTTGATTGACCTGATCGCCCGGATTTCCGCGAACACCGAGAGGATACGTCGGAGAGGCGACTTGCGGGCCGATGGTGTCGGCATCGTGCGTCCCGCTGCCGGTCGCCATGTGATTCAGGCCCGCGCGGATTGCCTTCAAACGATTCATCACCGCCAGTGCCGTCGGCGGTCGATCCTCGGGCCGCTTTTCCATCAGGTCATGCACTAACTCCGCGATTTCCGGCGGCAGGTCGGGCACGATCGCGTCGACGCGGATCGGCTCCTCATTCTTCAGCGCCTGGAGCACCTCGGTCAGGGTGCGACCGGCAAACGGTGGCCGTCCGGTGAAACAGGCGTAGAGCACGTTGCCGAGTGCATACAGGTCGGTGCGGGGAGTGACAGGGAGTCCCGCCGCCTGCTCGGGGGCCATGTAATCGGCGGTGCCGAGAATCGAGCCGACCGCCGTTTGATCCTGGCTGCCGAACAGTTTGGCGACGCCGAAGTCGACGAGCTTGACCACCCCGTTCTGGTCAATCAACAGGTTCGCCGGTTTGAGATCGCGATGGATCGCGCCAAAATCATGCGCGTGCTTTAGCGCCGCACAGATGTCGATCGCCATCTCGAGCACAAATGGCCAGGGAAGTCGTTTCTCGCGGCGAAGCTTTTGCTGCAGACTCTCTCCGTCGATCAATTCCATCGAATAGAACAACTGACCGGCCTGCTCGCCTTGGCCGATCAAGGTGACGATGTTGCGATGCTTGAGCCGAGTCAGTGTGCGGATCTCGTCGCTAAAACGCCGCTGAAAACGCTGTTCCTCGGCGACGTGCGCTGCGATGATTTTGACGGCAACGCGATCTCCGGTCACTTCATGCACGGCGCTGTAGACGGTCCCCATGCCGCCGCGGCCGATCATTTTGCCGAGTCGGTAGGGCCCCGCAAACTCAAACGGTGTCATCAATCCTCCGCTAACCTTGAAGTCCTGCCGCCCATCGAGCGCCTTTGATGTCGAACCGATCGCCTGCGATCGCGCGACGGAGAGCCGTGTATTGTACCGCGAATCGATCTACGCAGCGGGCGACGATCCGCCTATCATCGAACGCGTGAAAACGCTTACCCCCCATGACCGAACCGATCGCCGGCCCGACCCGGCGATCCAACCGCCCACCGCCGCAGTGTCGCAGCCCGCATCCTCAGCTCCGATTTGGCTGCTAGCGGCCAGCGGCGCGGCGCTATTGTGGCTCGCCCAGCCGCCGCTGCGACTTTGGCCGCTCGCCTGGGTGGCACTGGTGCCTTGGCTGCTGTTGCTGCAGCAGGGCAACGTCACTCGCCGCCATTACGCCATCTTGTACGGCGTGGGGGTCATCTACTGGGGGCTGACGATGCAGGGCCTGCGGCATGCCCATCCGCTGATGTACGGACCTTGGACCGCCTTTGCTGCCTACCTGGCGGTCTATCCGGTGCTCTGGATGGGGTTGGTGCGGGTCGCCTCAGGTTCACCTACTGGATCGGCGGAAGAACAGGCACGTCCAGCCTTTCGGCTGCCGCTGTGGGTTTCGGCGCCGATCGTCTGGGTCGGGCTGGAATGCGTGCGGAACTATTTTTTGACCGGGATCTCGGCGGTCATGCTCGGACATTCGCAGGCCGATGTTCCCGCAATCATTCAGATCGCTGACCTGTGGGGCAGCTACGGGGTCAGCTTCGTGATCGTGCTGACCAATGCGGCGATCGCCGAGGCGATTGTCACTCTCCGCCGTCGACGTCTTTCGGCAGCAGCCGACTCGGCCCAGCCGCACAGCTTGTTTGAAAATCACCTCGCGCCGAACCCCTGGCTGGGCGGCGGCGTGGCGCTGGCCACCGTACTGGCGACGCTGGCTTATGGATATTGGCGGCTGGCGGAAGCCGAGGCACTGCCGCAAGCTGCTGCGGTTAATCTTGCGCTGATCGGCCGCGATGAGCCGATCGTGTTTGAACAAGATGCCGACCGCGAACTGGAAATCTTCGACGCCTATTTCCGCCAGTCATATCAGGCTGCTGAGCAAGCCGCGAAGCAGAACATGACGCTCGATGCGGTGATTTGGCCCGAGTCGATGTTCACCGGCGGACTCCCGTGGCTCGCGGCCGACCCCACCCGACCGATCGTGGTCCCACCAGGACTGGAAATGAGCGAGGCGGAGTTCCGAGAAATCATCAGCGAGCGGCAGCGACAATTCGAGCACCGCGCCGCTCAGGTGCAAACCGCGCTGCGGCAGGCTACCGGCCAAACATCTGGCCCTGATTTGATCGCCGGTTGTTCGGTGGTCAGTTACAACGCGCCATCGGGCGGCCACAGCGGCTGCGTCCACATCGGACCCGATGGCCGCGTCGCCGATTGGTACGCCAAGACGCATCTGGTGATGTTCGGCGAGTACATTCCGGCGATGGATTATCTGCCATGGATCGACCGGATCATCCCGCCGGGCATGGGACTGTTACCAGGAAAGCAGCCGGTTGCGCTGTCCGTCGGTGGCCTGAACGTTTCGCCGACGATTTGCATCGAGACTGCTGTTGAACGCGTGACGCTGAATCAGGTCCGCGAACTGATCGCCCGCGGGGCCGCTCCCGATCTATTGGTCAACGTCACCAATGACGGCTGGTTTGACGGCAGTGCGGTCGTCGAGCACCACCTGCGGTGTGCCCAGTTCGTCGCCATCGCCTGCCGGCGTCCGCTGTTGATCGCCGCCAACGGCGGCCCAACCGCCTGGATCGACAGCAGCGGCCGGACCGTGGAGCGGCTGAGCAACGACGCGGCTGGCTCGATCCTCGTCACCAGCCGGCTCGACGGTCGCAGCGGCCTGTACCAACGCATCGGCGACTGGCCAGCACGACTGCTGGCGCTGGCCTGCGGCATCCTGGGCATCATCGGCCTGCGCCGCCACCGTCAAAGGCGAAACGCACCGGCCACCACGCCAGCGCTTATGGCTTGCGCAGTGCAATTCGGCACAGTTGGCTATCGGCGGTGATGTACAACCAGGCGGCGTCGGGGGTCAGCGTGCAGTTGCTCACACGGCCTTCGGTGATGATTCGGCCGAGCAGTTTGCCTTCCGGGTTGAACACATAGATGCCGCCGGGGCCGCTGCCGAAAATCGTGCCGTCTGGACCGACCGCCAGTCCATCGGGCAGGCCCGGAAACTCCTTCACATTCTCCTTGGCGTTGTACAACTCGCGACCTTCACCCAGGGTTTTGTCCGCGGCGATCGGAAACGCCATCCAGATCGGCAACTCGGGATCGCTTTGGGCCACATACAGCGTCTTTTCATCGGGCGACAAGCCGATGCCATTGGGACGCGCCAACTGTTTGCTCAGCAGCGTCAATTCGCCGGACGGATCGAGCCGATAGATGCCGCAGAAATCGAGTTCGCGGCGCGGATCATCGGCGCGCTGGGGCAGGCCATAGGGCGGATCGGTGAAATAAATCACACCGGCCGAGTCAAAACAGAGATCGTTGGGGCTGTTGAGCCGTTTGCCTTCGTAGGAGTCGACGAGCGTCTGTTTGCCGCCCCCTTTGGTCAGTACTGAGAGCCGCCGGTCGCCGTGCTCGCAGGCGACCAAACGCCCCTGCGGATCGATCGCCAAACCGTTGGCTCCGGGCTCGAGCCCGTAAAACGACACGCCGGTGTAGCCGCTGGGGAACATGAACAGTTCGATCCCACGGGCCGCGGTCCAGCGAAAGATGCTGTTGCGCGGGATGTCGGTGAACAGCAGGTGGCCACCCTGATCGTCCTGCACCCAGACCGGCCCTTCGGTCCAGGTGAAGCCACCGGCCAGCACTTCGATCTTGGCATCCGGGGCGACGATCGCATCAAACGCCGGATCGAGGCGCTCGAGCCGCCCAATCGTTTCTGCCCGAGCGGATGAGCCGGTCAAGATGGCCAGCGCCAACGCGACCAGGGCGGACGACTGGATGCAAATCGAGGTCAGGGAGGCAACCGGGCGGGGGCGGGATCGTCGCAGGAGGTTCACGGGCAGCTCTCAGGGAAGCGATGGAAGGATAGGACACCGAGCGAGTTTACTATCTTAATTGCTCATCAGGCCCCCCGCGCCAAAAACTATCGCCGCCGCGTGATTCGGCGATTCATCGGGTTGAGCCGCTTGCGGTTGTCCGCCGCCACCCCTTCGGCCTGATCGGTCTCCGCGACCGCCGCGGCGGCGGCCAGCGCGGTGCCACTGGGCGTCGGATCGAAGCCTTCGATGGAGTCACGGATCAGTTGGCGATTGATCCGCTGCTCGATCGCCGTCAGGATGCCACCTTCGCCGGGGACGACGAACGTGAAGGCGATCCCGTCGCGCCCCATCCGCCCGGTCCGGCCAACGCGGTGAACATAATCGTCGCAGTCCTGTGGGACGTCGTAATTGATGATGTGCGAGATCGTGCTGATGTCGATCCCGCGTCCGACGACGTCGGTGGCGACGAGAATCTTGAGCTTGCGGTCGCGGAGTTGCTGCAGCACGCGATCGCGCTCACGCTGCGCCATGTCGCCGTGCATGCAGCCGGTAGCGGGAAACTCATGTGACAGCTTGCGCTCGAGCTTGTCGGTACCGCGCCGCGTGCGGCAGAAAATGATCGCCTGTTCGGGCTGCTCACGCTTCAGCAGCCGGATCAGCAGATCGAGTTTCTGGTCGGCATCGACGGTGAAATACCGCTGTTCGATTGTTTCGACCGCCATCGCATTGGTGCTGCAGTCGATCACCATCGGCTTGTACATGTACGACTCGGCCAGCCGGCGGACCGTCGGCGGCAGGGTCGCCGAGAGCAGCAACGTTTGGCGGTCCTTGGGACAGCGGCGCAGGATCCGTTCGATCTGCGGGCGAAAGCCGATGTCGAGCATCCGGTCGGCTTCGTCGAGCACAACGCACCACACCGATCCGGTCCGCAGTGAACCGCGCTGCAAATGGTCGTGGATTCGGCCAGGTGTGCCGACGACCATCTGCACACCGTTGTGCAACTGCCGGAGCTGGCCGGTCATGTTTTTGCCGCCGGCCAATACCGCGATCTCCGTCGGCACGCCCCAGGCGAGCCGTTCTGCTTCGCGGCCGACTTGGTCCGCCAGCTCGCGCGTCGGCACGATCACGATCGCTTGCGGGTCGCGGCAGTCTTCGAGCGAATCGAGCTGCTCCAGGATCGGAATCGAAAACGCGGCGGTCTTGCCGGTGCCGGTCCGCGCCTGGCCGATCACGTCGTAGCCTTCCAACGCCAGCGGGATCAGGCCAGCTTGAATCGGCGTCGAATGTTCAAAGCCAGCTCGCTTGAGAGCCTGCAGTGTGATCGGTGAAAGGTCGAGATCTGAAAAGGACGTAGGGGTGGGAACAATAGGGGTGTCCATCGACAGGCGCGGGTCCATGAAGGGGCGAGCGCGTGTGCGGCATCGCCAGGTGGGTGCATTCTTTCCTTAATTACGTGAAAGTTTACGCGATCGGACCCGATTTTTAAATCGCTATCTTTAGACTTCGCTGACAGTTGCCGGTAAGCAGCGAGCTTTGTGCGGGTTAGAGGTTCGCGAGAACCGGACGCTAACGCGTGCCGGCTGATAAATTTTGCCCAGTAGCACGTCCTGTGCTGCTGATGAAGCTCCACTAAGATCGTTTCACGACTGCCGGCGCGCTGCGGTGCAGGCGCCGACGAGCTGACCAGCGGACGAACAACTCATCGAGCGCCACCGCACTCAACAGCGCCGCGCCGATGATCACCATCTCCCATTCCTGCGAAATCCCGAGCACGACGATCGCTTTGTAAAGGCAACGCATCACCGCGGCTCCGGCGATCACGCTCAGCACCGCCCCGCGACCACCGCGGAGACTGCAACCGCCCAGAACGGCTGCGGCGATCGCATACAGCTCATAAAATGAACCGGTCGATGCGGGCTGCACGGAGTTCAGTTCCAGCGTGAATAAAATCCCGGTCAACCCCGCCAACAGCGAACAGGTGACATAAGCCAACACGACCAGCGCCGACGTGTTGACGCCGCTGTACCGCGCCGCCCGCTCGTTCTCACCGGTGGCTAACAAGTGCCGCCCCCACACCAAGCGGTTGAGGAAGATCCAGGCGGCGATGGCAACCAACAGCAAGATCAAGCCGCTGACCGGAAAATCGATCCAAGCGATCTCGCTCCAGGCGGGAGACGCCCCGCTGATCCGCGCGACCAGCGGCACCGGCACCTGAAAAACCGACCCGGTGAAGCTGGCTTTGAAATCGCCGAGCGCCCCGAGCAGCCCGATCTGATTGTCGCCGGTGAGCACACGGGCGATTCCACGATAGATCAACAACCCGCACAACGTCACCACAAACGGCTGCAGCCGGCCCCAGGTGATCAGCAGCCCGTGGATCAGTCCGATGGCCGCGGAAATCGCCAGCACGATTGCTGAGGCGAGATAAGGATTGGTGTGTGAGAGCCGGTCCAGCCGCACCGTCACGCCCGGACGCAGCAATTGCAGTCGGTCGCGAAGCTCGATCCAGTCTTGGCCGTCGACCGTCACGATGCGGCGAACGACCACGGCCGAGCGTCCCGCCGTGCTCTCAAAACTCAACTGGTCGCCGGGGCGGATGTCCGGCAGCGGATCGTCTAGCCGCAGCGCCGGTCCCGCCAGCGGCGGAATCGGCTCGGCGCAGGTCGCTGCAATCCGGCTTTCAAAATCGCTCGGGACAAAATGGACATCCACGATCTGCACCAAGAGCACGCCCGATAAGGCGACCAGCGAGCCGATCGATAGATCGATCCCGCCGGTGATGATCACGACCGCCACGCCGATCGAGATCAAACCGTACAGCCCGGTGTCGCGGACGATCGCGCGGAGGTTCGCCGGTGCGGCAAAGCTCCCTTCGAGCAGGCTGGTCACGACCACGATCGCGATCAGCAGCAGAAAGATCCCGAGGTTCTTGAACCGCATCAGATCACGGCTGCTGGGCCGAATCGTCGGTCTGTGCCTCTTCCTGTCGCTCGCGGAACTCCGCTTCCTCGCGCTGCTGCAGCTCCGAGTCAGCGATCTCCAGAACCGCTTCGTTCGCTGACGGATCGGCCGGAGGCGTCGGTTCGCTGCGGCAGCCGGCCTGCGCCGCGAGGAGTAACATCAGGGTGCCAATCCAGTAGAATCGTTTCATATCGCCGGACCTTTGCTAACAGGGTGACTCTTGTAAAAGGCGCAGCCAAATCATACTTGTGATCGGTAGAGCATTGAACTGCAAAATTCAAAACTGCGCAGGAGCCTCGTGCAGTCGGTTCACCACCGGCGGCGGGTCGTTCCTGCGTGTCTGGCGCGGCAGCAGGAACGCAATTGCCTGCCTGATTGTGCTTGGGCTGTGCAACATCGCAACTGCGCAAGCGATCGATTTCGATCAGGATATCGCACCGATTCTGCAAACACATTGCCTGTCTTGCCATGACGCTGCGTCGGCCCAAGGCGATGTGCGATTGGACCTGTACGAACAGGCGCTGCAAGTGATCGCACCGGGACAGCCCGAGGAAAGCCTGCTCGTGCAACAGGTCACAGGCGATGCGCCGGCGATGCCGCAAGACGCACCGCCGCTGTCCGCCGACGAGGTGCAACGGCTGCGCGACTGGATCGCCGCTGGAGCGCCGTGGCCGGAGCAGCGTGTGCTCCAAGCTGATCCACAGCGGAATCTCGACTGGTGGAGTTTGCGGCCGTTGCCAGAGACGATGCCGGCGGGATCGAGCGGCGAACCGGCCGCCGATCCGGCCCATCTGGTCGACGCGCTGCTGGACAAGCAACTGGCGGCCGCGGGACTAACCGCTCAGCCGCTAGCGGCGGCAGACGTGTTGATTCGCCGACTGACGTATGACCTCACCGGCTTGCCGCCGACGCCTGAGGAAGTGGCCGCGTTTTCGCTCGACAACTATGAACAAGCCGTCGATCGCTTGCTCGCTTCACCCGCCTTTGGTGAAAAGTGGGCGCGGCACTGGCTCGACGCAGCGCGGTATGGCGAGACCCACGGTTATGACAAAGACCAGCCCCGCAATCATGCTTGGCCCTATCGCGATTACGTGATCGCCGCCTTTAACAACGACAAGCCGTATCCGCGGTTTGTGCAGGAGCAGATCGCTGGAGACGTGCTGTTTCCCGACGATCCCGCTGGTGTGATCGCGCTCGGTTTCCTGGCCGCTGGCCCTTGGGATTTGATCGGCCATGTTGAAGTCGGTGAGCAAAAAATCGATGGCCGGATCGCTAAACATCTTGATCGCGATGAGATGATCTCAGCGGTCTTCAATGTCTTCACCAGCACGACGGTGCAGTGCGCCCAGTGTCATCATCACAAGTTCGATCCGGTGAAGATGGAAGATTATTACCGCTTGCATGCGGTCTTCGCCGCGGTCGATCGGGCCGATCGCAGCTACGCTGGGCCGACGCCGCAGCAGCAACGTGAGCGAGACGCACTGCTGGCTCAAGCTGCTGAACTGGACCGCCAGCGCGAGCAGATCGATGCCGCGGTCCGCGCGGCGGTCGCCGCGCGGGCCGGCGGGCACGAGCCGCGGATCGCGGAGCTGAAACAGGACTCGCTCCCACCGCCGCATCCCGCCTACGGTTGGCACAGCCAGATCAGCCCACAAAGGGATGCTTCCAAATGGGTCCAGATCGACCTCGGCCAGCGGCAGGCGATCCAGCAGATTCGTCTGCTCGCCGCGTTTGATCACTTTGCCAACATCGGCGCGGGGTTTGGTTTTCCTGTCCGCTACAAACTCGAAACCGCTGAGGATGCCGAGTTCACCTCTGCCGTCAGGCTGCTGCACGACGCCAGCGGCGAAGATCAACTCAATCCCAAAGATGAGCCGGTCACGATCGACGTCGGCGGCAAAACGTTGCGTTACATCCGCGTCACTGCTACGCAGCTTGCGCCGCGGTCGGACGATTACATCTTTGCTCTCGGTGAACTGGAAGCGATCAGCAGCGACGGTCGCAACCTCGCTCGCGGCACGCAGGTGACTTCCAGCGACAGCATCGAAGCGGCGCCGCGGTGGGGACGTGCGAACCTAACCGATGGGATTCATCATCGTGAGTTGGCAGACCCGCAGGCGCTCGCCGAACTGCGACGGCTGGAACGAGAACTTGCGGCGGTGGAGGCGGAAGTCCTGACGCTGCAAGTCGCCCAGCGGCTGCGAGAAATCGGCGAGCAGCGGGCGGCAATCCAACAGCAACTGCAGGCGCTGCCGCGCGGCCCGGTCGTCTACGCCGCCACCAGCCGATTCAGTTCCCAGGGCCAGTTCATCGCCACGGGCGGCCAGCCGCGCACGATCCATTTGCTGCAGCGCGGTGATATCGGCAGGCCCGGCGAGGTGATGCCATCCGGCATGCCGCCGCTGTGGCCCGGCGCAACCGCAGAGTTTTCACTCGGTACGGCTGCCACGGAAGCCGATGCCCGTGCCGCGCTCGCCAACGCCATCGCAAGTCGAGAAAATCCATTGCTGTGGCGATCGATCGTCAATCGCTTGTGGCAGTGGACATTTTCACAACCGCTGGTGGGGACACCCAACGACTTTGGCCGGATGGGGATGCAGCCGACGCATCCCGAGTTGCTCGACGCCTTGGCGGTGCGACTTCGCGACGACCCCCAGCACTCGCTCAAGTCGATCATCCGCCTGCTGGTGACCAGCCAGGCTTATCGCCGCTCGAGCGATCATGATGAGGCCGCGGCGGCGATCGATGCGGATAACCGTTTGCTATGGCGCGGCAACCGGCGACGGCTGACGGCCGAAGAGTTCCGTGACACGCTGCTGCTGGCCAGCGGAAAACTGCGGCTGGAAGAACGCGGTGGGCCGAGTTTTCGCGATTTCGTGATTGAAAAACCTGAACACTCACCGCATTACCAGTATCACCTTTCTGATCCGAACGACCCGCTGACGTACCGCCGCAGCATCTATCGCTTCATTGTCCGCTCGCAACCCCAGCCGCTGTTGACCGTGTTGGACTGCGCCGATCCGTCGCTCAGCGTCGCTGCGCGGGACGAGTCGACGACCGCCCTGCAGGCGCTGACGCAGTGGAACAACCGATTGGTGGAAGCGATGTCGCGGCACTTTGGCGAGCGGATTCGAGCGGTCAGCAACGATTCCTCTGCGGCGGACGAAGTCGATTTCGCTTGCCGGATCGCGTTGGGGCGACCGCCTGATGCAACCGAACACGCTGCGCTGAGCGCACATTTACAAGCCCATGGCGCGGCCAGTTTGGCGCGCGTCCTCTTCAACCTCAACGCCTTTGTGTATGTCGATTAAGTCTCATCGGATCGCTCGCCGGCCGTTGTTGGCCGGGCTGACCAGCGGCTTTGCGGGGCTGGCACTGGCTGATCTGCTGCACCGCGACGGGCTATTGGCGGCCGAAGCTGGGAGCGTCCCGGTGCTGCATCATCCGCCCAAGGTGAAGCGGGTGGTGCAGTTGTTCATGGCCGGCGCGGCCAGTCACGTCGACATGTTCGACTACAAGCCGCTGCTGCAAAAGTTCGATGGCCAGCCGTGGGATCCCGGTGAGCAGGTCGAGCTGTTTCAGAGCCAGCCGGGCAATTGCTTCGCCAGTCCCTGGGCGTTCAAGCCGTACGGCCAAAGCGGCAAGCTGCTCAGCGAGATCGTCGCGCCGCTGGGCGAGGTGGTCGATGACATCGCTTTCATCCACAACGTCGTCGGCAAAACGGGCGTGCACAGTCAAGGGACGCTGCTGCAAACCACCGGCTTTCAGTTGCCCGGCTTCCCGAGCGCCGGCTCGTGGGTCAGCTACGCACTGGGCAGTGAAACCGAAAACTTGCCGGCGTTTGTGGTGCTGCCAGATCACCGCGGACTGGCTTCCAACGGCGCGAAGAACTGGGCCAATGCGTTTCTGCCGGCAGAGCATCAAGGAACCGTAATCCGTCCCGGCAGCGCCGAGCCGATCGCTGATCTCCACCCGCCCGAGAGCGATTTCATCACCGCGGCCAGCGATCGGGCGGGACTAGAGACGCTGGCCCAGCTCAACCGGCGGCATGCCGAGCAGCGGCCAGGCGACGGGCGGTTGCTGGCGCGGGTCCGCTCGTATGAACTCGCCGCCGCGATGCAGCTCGGCGCCACCGATGCGCTCGATGTTTCCGGCGAACCGCAAGCGATCAAGGATCTGTACGGCCTAGCGACAGAGGGTCCCGGCGTCGACGACTCGGTCATCAACGTCAAAGCCGAGACCGAGTTCTTTGGTCGCAAGTGCCTCGTCGCTCGCCGGCTGCTCGAACGCGGCGTGCGGTTCATCCAAATCTGGAGCGGCAACGACAACGGCTTTCCGAGACGAAACTGGGACAGCCATGAAGATGTCGCCCGCGATCACGCGCCGTTATCGCTAGGGATGGCTCGCGGCGCCGCCGCGCTGATCACCGATTTGAAGCAGCGGGGGATGCTCGACGATACGTTGATCCTGTGGACGACCGAGTTCGGCCGCATGCCCTGTTCGCAAGGGAGCAAAGGCCGCGACCACAATCCGTTTGTGTTCACCAATTGGTTTTGTGGCGGCGGGGTCAAGGGCGGCAGCTATGGCCCGAGCGATCACTGGGGCTTCCGGCCACAAGACCGCGATCGCTCCACATCGGTGTATGACATCTACGCCACGATGTTGCACTTGCTCGGCATCGATCACACCCGGTTGACGCTACGGCACAACAGCATCGATCGGCGGCTGACCGATGTCCACGGGCATGTGTTGCACGAGATCCTGGCGTGAGTCTGCTCGGCGAAGCCGACAATGTAGAACAATTGTCCCCAATTGTTCCGCATATCGGCCCGTGCGGGGTGATGAACAATTGAGGACAATTGTTCTACTCTCCCAGCGATTCAGGCACGTTACTAGGCTTCCAGTCCTCGCATGGTGCCGGTGGAACTGGCGAAGCGATCGGTTTCGATCCCCATCTGTTGCAACACGCTGACAAACAGGTTGGGCAGCGGGTAGTTGTTGTGCTGATCAAACGCCAGGTGCTGGCCATGACGGAATCCGCCACCGGCCAACAGCACCGGCATGTTGTCGGTCGTGTGCTTGTTGGCGTCGCCGAAATTGCTGCCGTAGATCACCATCGTTTCGTCGAGCAGGCGGCCGCCGGATTCGCCGGCGCCCTTGAGATCGCTGAGCAATTCGCCGAGCAACTGCATGTGGGTGCGGTCGATCGCATCGAGTTGCTTGAGCTTGCTCTCGTTTCGTCCATGGTGCGACAGATTGTGGTATCCGTCGGAAATCTCAGCCCCCTCAACCCGTATCGTCGGCGAGTTGTTGCTGTCGAGCAGCAGCGTGATTGCACGGGTCGAATCGGTTTCAAATGCCAATCGGGCCATCTGGTACATCAACCGAGTCTTCTCGATGTACTCGCTTCTGTCGGCCGGGTCGCTCGGCATTTCGGCGCCGGGCGTCGGCTTTTTTCGATACTCCCACTGCTGCGACTGGACCATCCGCCGCTCGACATCACGGACTGCGGTGGTGAATTGGTCCATCCGGTCGCGGTCGCTGGCACTTAGGCGGCGCTGCAGTCGAGTCGCCTGCTCCGCCAACGTGTCCATGATGCTCTGGCCGAGTTGCAGCTTGCGCACCTGCTCCTCGATCTCGGCTTCCGTCCCTTGCAGAAACAGTTTTTTGTAGATCGCCGCCGCGCTGTTTTCACAGGGAATCAGCACGCCGCCTGCGGTCCAAGAGAGGCTGCGGCGTCCTTCCTGGGCATTCACACCGAGTGTCAGAGACGGGAATCGCGTCTGGTTGCCGACGTGCCCGGCGATCGTTTGATCGAGCGAGATGGTATTGCGAAAGCCGCCGCTGCCCGGATGCGGGGCAGCGGTGAGAAAGGAAACGTCGGATGAGTGCGAGCCATCGACACCGGGATGCGAGACGCCACTGAACACGGTGAACTCGTCACGGTGCTCCTGCAGCTCACTCAGGTACGGTGAAAGCTGATAGTCCTTGCCGTTCTCGCTTGGGAAGAACCGATCGGGCAGCAACCCGAGGTTGTTGCAGACCGCCAGCATCCGTTTGGGAGCGGCGGCGCGGCGCTCGGACCCAAACGTATTGCTCGAAAACGCGGGTGCCATCACCTCAAGCAGCGGTAGCGCAAGCGCGACCCCGGTGCCGCGCAGGATTTGGCGACGATGGATCGGTGTACGAAACAGCGGCATGGAACGGTGGAAGGTTTTCATCAGTCAGCACAGCCTTCTGCTTGAGGGATGGTCATTTATGACGAAACATGTCGCTGCGAGCGACTTCATGGATCAGCGTGCGGACCCCGTAGTCGCGCCCCGCCGCGCGGTCGAGCATCGCTTCAATTTCAGCACGCTCGCTGAACCCGACCGCGGCTCCGGTGGCGTAGACGATCAATTGCTGGAGCAGGTTTCGCGCAAGCTGGCGCTCGTCCGCCGCCAACAATTGCTTCAGCTCGCGCACGTTTTCAAAGGATTCGCCGCTGAGCAAAGTCCCGCTGCAATCGACCGGTGGTCCCAAGCGGAACTTATAGGCGTGGCCATTTTTTCCAAATCCGCTGACCCGCTCGCCCGATCCGCCGGTGGCTCGGTACTGCTCACGCCAACCGCCGGCGACATCGAAGCTTTCCAACGCAAAACCGGCCGGATCAAAACGGGCGTGGCAAGCGTTGCACGAGTCGATCGCGCGGTGCTTGTCCAGTTGCTCGCGAATCGTGGTCGCCCCGCGGAGATCGGGCTCGACCGCTTCAATCCCCGACGGCGGTGACGAAATGGGGACACCCATGATCCGCTCCATGACCCACTCCCCGCGGACCACTGGCGAGGTCGTGGTTCCATTAGCGGTCACCCGCAGCACGCTCGCCTGCGTCAGCAGCCCGCCATAGGGCGAATTTTCCGGCAACTCGACCCGCCGCAGCCGGACACCTTCGACCGGCGGCAGACCGTAATGTTCCGCGAGCCGTTCATTCACCATCACGAAGTCTGCGGCGACCAGATTACGAACCGGCAAATCATGGTCGATCAAGTGGTTGAAGAACATCCGCGTTTCGAGCAAGGACGACTCGGTCAGCAACTCATCGAGGTAGTAATCCGGGTAGAGCTCGGCGTCGGGGGTGTTGGCGTTGATGTCGCGCAGGTCCAACCAGTAGTCGAGAAACGCGTTGGTGAACTGCTCGCGCCGCGGGTCAGCGAGCATCCGCTCAACTGCCTGGGAAATCGCCGCCGACGGTTCGGCGTTGCGGTCCAGCAACTCTTCGGGCTGCGGCGGCCCATTCCACAGAAAATAGGCCAGCCGCCGCTCCAGAGCCGCTGGCGACAATGCGCCGGGCTGGGAATCGAGGAACAGGAACTCGGGTGAACAGAGGATCGCCGCGGCAGCCGCCGTCATCGCTTCGGTGAAATCATGTCCTGCCGCTGTCGCTGTGGTAAACAGGTCAACAAACGGCGTAACCGCTTCTTGGTCGTGGATGCGGTTGCCGATCGCCCGCTCGTACAGCGAACGGAGCAGTCGTTCGGCATCGTGTTGCGGCTGAGCTGAAAGAACCTTCACTGCCCCCGCGTCATCGATTTCAAACGGCAGTTCTGCGAAGATCGCCTGGTAACTCGGTGGAGGCCACGTCGGGTGCAGCGGCCCTTCGACCTCGAGCCAATTCATCGCAAAGCCGGGCACGCCCTCCGGCGTCGCGTTAGGATTTCCTGACCACCCGGGACGCGTACGAACCAGTCGGGCGGCGTCAGGACGAATCCCTTCGCCTTGCCGCAACTGCACCACACACTCGAACACGTTCGGCTCCGGTGTCGAGTCGAAGGTTGTCAGCCAACGGCTGTCACCGCCGGCGGCCAGCGCGTAGAGCGTAATCGGCTCACTGCGTTTGCCGGGCATCGCTACGTTACGGTCAGGCCGCCACCATGCGCGATGGCCGCCGGTCAGTCCATGGTCGTCGCCGCCGTTGCCGCCGTTGGGACCGGCGAAGAAGGTGTAAGTTTTGAACCGCAAGCGGTAGTCGCCATCGATCGGGGCGTTGATGCGGCTGAAGTCATACTTGGTCGTCGCCGAATAGACGCCACTAAAGACACCCATCGCTTCGAGTTCACGCTTATCGGGATCCGCATCGCCGACCGTGATCGGCTGCTGTTTGCGAATCACGCCCAGCTCAGGAGTGGTACCGACCAGCGGCACAATCGAGCGTGTGGCCGCGGTTTGTCCGAACCGGTAGTGCAGATAACCTCGCATCGTCGGCTCTTCACGGGCATAAAACTTTCGCGTCTGCGTGGGGTGTGCTGCCGCGTTGATCGCTAACCGGAGCGCTCCATCGGCCGCGGCGAAGTAACTCAGGATCTGCACATGTGATGTGTCGAGCCACTCTCCTGATTTGTTGAACCGATGCGCGAGCCCATCCTCCGGCAGCGCATTGGCAAGCTGCAACCATGGTGCCTGCAGAACACTTCGCAGCGTGTTCTCATACTCATAGCGATTGAGCCGGCGGGCCTTCGATCGCCCCGCTGGAGCGACCCGCTGCAGGTCGCGTTGGACCAGCCCCTGCGCCAACTCGCGGAGCATCTGCCGCGTCTCGGCGAACTCGTCGTCGACGCGGTCACCGTGAGGACCACTGTCGCGGTCGGAGTCACCATCGGTGGAACTCCAGCCGACCGGGGCCACGCGGACCGGAACACCTCCGTCCGGCGGCGGCATCTCACCGTCGCGGATGCGGTCGTGAATCAGCGTCCAGCGTTCGAAAACCTCGCGACGTGTCAGGTCGAAGCTGAGCGATTCCAGATCGAGTCCGCCCTCGGCGGCGGCGGCGCTGTGGCAATCCAGACAGTTGGCGGCCACGAAATTTCCGACCACCGCTGGTGGCGTTAGCTGATCCGCACTCCGAGCCGAGCCGCCAAACAGCAAGACTCCTGCGCCCCATAACAGCGGAAGCAACAGGCCACGGTGGCGGGGAATGGGTCGGTTCATCAGGCGGGCAGAAGGTGGGTGGGGGAGGGCGGGGGTGGCCCGTTGCAGACTACACCTGCCGGCCAGCAGCACAATGGTAACCGATTGACCCCAGCGCTGCAGCCTTAACCGCTTAACCACCATCAGTGCTGCGACCAATGCCGCGAAGTGCGCGGCGAGGAGTTGAGGCGGCAGCCTTTACCGCTTGCCATCGCTGCAACCGGGGCCTGACGACCCCGGCAGGAACGGTATCGGGCCTCCGGCCCTGTAGAGCACCAAAATCAACGCAAGCCGTACATGCCTCACCGTAATTTTTAGCTGTCCTAGACCACTAGTCGCCTGCATCCCTTCGGGATGAAGTGTTGCGTTCGTCCTTCAATCCAATCAGCCCCTGGGTATCAGCCCAGAGCCCGTGAGAACCGGACGCTAACGCGTGCCGGCTGATTGAATTTTGCCGCAGTTCATGTCCTACGGCTTTCTAAAGCGAACTGCAAAACAACCCTTGATCAGGCGGCGCGGGCCGCCGTCTGGTTGCGGGAGATCAACCAGTACATGATCGGACTGGCGATGAAGATCGAGCTGTAGGTACCGACCGCCACGCCGATGACCAGCGAGAACGCGAACGCATGAATCCCTTCGCCACCGAAGAAGTACAACAGCACGACCACCATCAGCGTCGTGACCGAGGTCAACAACGTCCGGCTGAGCGTCGAATTGATGCTGGTGTTGATCATCTCGGTGGTCAACCGCGGGCTCTTGCCCTTGGTTTCGCGGATGCGGTCAAAAACCACGATCGTATCGTTGAGCGAATAGCCGACGACGGTCAGTAGCGCCGCCACCACCGTGAGGCTGATCTTGAACTGATCGATCATCAGGAACCCGAGATAGTCCGCGACCCAGTAGCTGACGGCGATCGCGCCGAGCGTGAGCAGCACGTCGTGGAGCAAGGCAGCCACGGCCGCCATCCCATAAACCACGTGGTGGAAGCGGAACCAAATGTAGGCCCCGATGCAGACGAGGCTGCCGAACAAAGCCCCCAGGGCGCGACTGATCATATCCCCGGCTACTCGGCTACCAACGCTGCTGCTGCTGATCCATACCGGATCCTGACCGAGCGTTTGGCGCAGACTGTTCATCACCGCATCGGCTTGTTCCGGGACCAGCGGCAGGGCTACGTCCCATTCGCTGAATCGCAGCTCGCTGCCGGGGCTCCACTGGTCGGCGCCTTCGCCGTTCGGATCGAGTTCCACGCCGAGTAAGTCGAGCGCGATCCCGGCGCGTTCCGCGGCCATGCCCAGGCTCGCGGTCAGCGTCTGGGCGTTGATGCCGGCGGAGTCACGGGTGCTGCCGTCAATGCCCAGTCGCAGTCGTGAACGGCTGAGCACACCATCGGTCGATGCGGCGTCAGCGGTGGCCTCCGCGGCGGGTTCGTCGCCGGCAGCAGGTGATTCGGCAGCCGGGGCTGCTGCAGGCTCAGCAGCCGCTTCTGCGTCGGCCGGTTGATCGGCCGCGGGAGCTTCGCTGTCTTCTTGGGCGCGGAGCATCACCAGGGTTGTTGCCGACGACGGCAGGTAGCTTTGCGAGGTTTCCGCCGCATCGGTCGGAACGACCTCAATCTCATAGGTTACCAGTCGAACCGTTCCATCGGCATCAAACCCCTGACGAATTAACTCCTTCAGTTCGTCGACGCTCTCGATCGCTGAATCGACCTTGAAGATCGTTCCCGCCGGGGCCGATTCCATGCTGACGTTATTGACGGTGAACTCGCCGGGTCCGCCCTCGTTTTGTTGTAGGCTCTGGGCGACGATCGACCGCACGGTATCAGTCGACGTCGTATCATGAACGCGGAAGGTGACGGAGGAACCGCCCGAGAAGTCGATGTCAAGGATGCTGCTACCGCGCGCCACGATGGCGACGACACCGGCGACCATCAACGTGCAGGACAGGAGCAACGCCACCGGACTGATCCGCAGGAAATCAAACCCGCGTGGGCCAGCGAGACGAAACCGCAACGTATTGACCAGATTGCTCATCGACAGCGACAAAAATCCCCTGCGTTCGGCGATATCGAACAAGGTTCGCGACATGTAAATCGCTGTGAACATGCTGAACAGAATGCCCAGGATCACCGTGACAGCAAAACCGCGGATCTGGTCGGTACCGATCGCGTAGAGCACGATCCCGGTGATCAAGGTGGTCAAGTTGGAGTCGATGATGGTCGTTGTTGCGCGGGAGAAACCATTGCGGATCGCCATCCGCGCGGCCGAGCCCTTTTCGACCTCTTCGCGAATCCGCTCGAAAATCAACACATTCGCATCGATCGACATCCCGACGGTCAGCACCAAACCGGCGATTCCCGGTAGCGTCAACGGCTGATTGATGAGGATCATCACCGCCAAGATCATCACCACGTTGAGCACCAGCGCAAGACAGGCAATCACTCCGCTGAAGCGATAGTAAAACAGCATGAACACCAGCACCAGCGCTAGTGACACGCCTGTCGCCGTTAGTCCTTTGCGAATCGTATCCGACCCCAACGTCGCATCGATCTGATTTTCCGCGATCGGTGACTTCGTCAACGCGGCTGGCAACTGGCCGGCTTCGAGGATCCGGACCAGCTCTTCGACTTCCTCACGGGTGAAGTTCCCGGTGATCTGCCCGTCGCCAGAAATCGGCGACTGAATCGCCGGAGCGGAGAGCAGGATGTCGTCCAGCACGATCCCGAGTTGACGGCGGTGCTGGCCATCGGGAGCATTGTTGGTAGTCAGCGCCAAGAAGCGTCCCGAACCGCTGTCGGTGAGCTTAAAGCGAACAGCCGGGCCGCCCGTGGTATCAAACCCACTGCTGGCGAATGCCAGGTCTTCGCCGGTCACGTCCAGTTGCGAATCGACCGACATCAAGACTTGAACGTTGGGCAGCTCCTGCGATTCCATCCACTGCGCCATCGCTTCGGGGCCGACGACAGTCGGTGGAACGTCGATGATCCGGCCATCGCTCGGGTTGCGAACGATCGACTGGGAAACGTCGACGCGCAGCGGGCGAACGCCGTTGGCATTGGCGTTGACTTCGCGGTCGACCAACGCCCAGAACCCGAGCGGCGTTTCGCCGTCGATGTCGTAGACGGTTCGCGCCCGCCGGGCCTGCTGCGAGCCTTCGCTGGCTTGCGCACGAGCGATTTCGATCAGCCGCTGATGGTCACGGCGATTGGCCAGGATCGCAAATCGCAAGATCCCCGCCTTGCTGATCAGATCCTTGATCCGATTGACCTCGCGCTGATCGACCTCCGGGATGATGATCTCGATCTGATTTTCGCCGTAAGGCCGAATGGCAATTTCCTGTGTACCGGCCGGGTTAATCCGCTTGATCAACGACGGAATCAGGGCGCTGCTGGCGATGCGGTTGCTGCCGATCTCGTCGCCTTCGACGTTCCGGCCGACCGAAGGATCGATTTCGTAAACCAGAATCGTGCCGCCGCGGAGGTCGACGCCCCAGCTCAGCTCACCGAACGCGATCACGGCGACCGAGGAGAGAAACGCCAACAAAATGAACGCGATTCGCGTCGCGTAGTCGGGCATCCGCAGCGAGCGAGCAAGCGGTTTGGCGAGCAGGAACGGAGCGATCAGCACGACCGCACAGATCAACAGCGCGGTGTACTGGACCGTGGAGATGCCATCCGGCGGCGCGGGCGTTGCATCCGGGGAGACCTGGGCCAGCAGCGAAAGTGCGGCCGGGGCCAACGGGAGGTTCAGACAATCCATGGTCTTGATCGGAAGGATGAAAGTGAGTGGAAGAGGTCGGTGAGTGATGGCTGAAGGAGTCGTGGTGGCAATGGCCGCGAGGGTGACCTTTGCTGACCACCCAGGACCGCCCGCGGGGTCAATCGGCGGGGGCTTTTTCGCTGAGGATTCGCGCAACCGCCTTGCGGTCGATTTTCATCTTGTTGGAACCGCTCTCATCCAAGCGGATCGTGATCGTGTCGCCCTCGCCAACCGCGGAGACAATTCCGTGGATCCCACCGATCGTGACGATCCGGTCATTCTTTTGGATCCCCGCCAGCTTCTGGGCTTCGGCGGCTTTGCGGCGTCGTTCAGGCAACAGCACGATAAAATAAAACAGCGCCATCAAGCTGCCGAGCAGCAAAAACGGGCTGCTGAGGACCTCTTGCAAGAACGTTCGCGGGGGGGCATCGGCATCGCCGCCCTGAGCCAGCAAGACTCCCAACGGTTCGCTGTGCCCCAGAAAACTGCGGACAAATGGTGACGACGAGGGCATGTGCGACGAACGTTTGAAGAAAATGAATCGAGATCAAACCGGCCGCGGGCCGGCCGAACGGGATGCGGCATAATATGGCTTCAAAAAAAACGTCACAAGCCCAGCCGTGACCAATCCGGCTACTCACCGCTGGCCAAAATGGGTTAAAGTCTCGCCTCTGCTATCACCACTCCCCCCCCGACCATTGCGTCGGCCCCGTTCCGCTCACCCCTCACGCGTGCCCCATGTCGACGGCCCAACCTCAGCTTGCCTGGTGGAAACAACTCAATCGCTACCACTGGTTTGTATTCACCGTGGCATCGCTGGCTTGGCTGTTTGACTGCCTGGACCAGCAGCTCTTCTTGCTGGCGCGTGAGAGCGCGCTGACGCACCTGCTGGGGACAGAAACCGATGTCACGGTCGTGAAACAGTACGCCGGGTATGCGACGAGTATTTTTGTATTGGGCTGGGCGACCGGCGGGCTGATCTTCGGTGCCGTGGGCGATAATATCGGGCGGGCCAGGACGCTGACGATGACGGTGCTGATCTACAGCGTCTGTACCGGGCTCTCCGCGTTTTCCCAGGGCTGGCTCGATTTTGCCATCTACCGCTTTCTAACCGGGCTGGGAGTTGGCGGCGTCTTTGGGCTGGCCGTCGCGCTGGTCGCTGACAGCGTCCCGGATGGCGCCCGTACCGGCGCGCTGGGGATGCTGCAGGCGCTGTCGGCCGTCGGCAACATCACCGCCGGTGTGATCGCGATGGTGCTCGGCAACATGGCGTCCAGCGGCGTGATCGAAGACGGAAACATGTGGAAAATCATGTTCCTCGTCGGCGCACTGCCGGCGTTTCTGTGCGTGTTCATCCAGATGCGATTGAAGGAGCCAGAGAAATGGGTCCAGGCGCGCGAAAGCGGCCGAGCGACCGGCGTCCGCTTCGGCTCCTACGCGGTGCTGCTCGGTGAACCGCGCTGGCGCAGCCCGGCGTTGTTCGGCATGCTGCTGTGCGTCGCTGGCGTGATCGGGCTGTGGGGCATCGGCTTCTTCAGCCCCGAGTTGGTCGGCGGTGTGATCACGCAGTCGCTGCGGGAAGCGGGCGTCCCAGAAGAAGAAATCGGTGGACATGCCGGTTACTGGAAGGGCATGAACATGATCGTCCAGAACGCCGGCTCGTTCTGCGGGATGATCGCCTTCACCATCCTTGCGCAGCGTATCGGACGCAAGCCGGCATTCGCGTTCGGTTTCATCGCTGCGACCGTGACCACGATCGCCTACTTCCAACTGTTCAACGGTGTGCAAGACATCTGGATGAGCTTCTTCATGGGAGCTTGCCAGCTTGGCTTGTTTGCCGGCTTTGCGATCTATCTGCCGGAGCTGTTTCCGCTGCACCTGCGGAGTACCGGAACCAGTTTCTGTTACAACGTCGGTCGCTTCGTCGCCGCTTCGGGGCCATTCATCCTCGGAAACCTGCAGGCCCTGTTCGCCGCCGACGCGGTCACGCCGAGCGACAAACTCGATGCGTTCCGCGACGCCTGCAGTTACATGAGCGTCATCTTCTTGGTCGGACTGATCGCGCTCTGGTTCCTGCCGGAAACCAAAGGCCGTCCGTTGCCGGAAGCCTAACCGGCCGTGAATACTGCGGCATGAAAGAAATGCATGGGGCGCGTCGGTGCGTCTCCAGGGAACTACCGCAGCGGCCGCCTGGCGCGGTGATCGACTTATTGTCCGATGTGATGCAGCTTGGATCGGCGAGCGTGTCGCTAGGTCCATCGCCTCGCGCGGTGATCGACTTATTGTCCGATGTAAAAACCCATGCTCCGACCACGTATGCCGTTCCTCTGTCCAAGCTGGCCGCCGCCGATGCCAGAGGTGGCGCAGGAGTTGATGGCGCTGGTCGCCAGCGGCGATTGGGCGAAGTATCAATCGGCCATAACGCAGCAATTGCGCAATGCCATTGCCGAAGCGATCGGCGTCAGCCATGTGCGGCTGACGTGCAGCGGTTCGGCGGCGGTCGAATTGGCGCTCCGCGGGTGTGGTGTCGGCCTGCAGCAGCGGCCGGGCGCCGCTGCCAGCCAAGCGGCGGAGGGTCCGCAGGAAGTGATCTGCCCCGCATTGGACTATCCCGGCAACGTCCGCGCGGTGCGACTGCTGGGGGCCGAGCCGGTGTTGGTCGACAGTCTGCCCGGCGGCTGGACGATTGATCCGCAGGCTGTGCTTGCCGCGGCGACGCCGCGGACAACGGCGGTGATTGCCTCGCACCTGTACGGCGAAATCGCCGCGGTCAACACGCTGCGGGACACCTGTAACCAACACGGCTGGATGCTGATCGAAGACGTTTGCCAAATGCCCGGTGGCCGATTGGACGGCCAGCCGCTGGGCAGCTTCGGTCATGTTGCGGCTTGGAGTTTCGGCGGCTCAAAACCGCTGACCGCCGGCTGTGGCGGCGCGATCACGACCGCCGACGACCGCATCGCCCAGCGCTTGGCCAGCCACAGCGACCGCCCCAGCGACGCCTACCCGCTGAGCCCACTGCAGGCCGCCGCGCTGTTGCCGCAGTGGCGGGCGCTGGACACGTTTGCCAGCCGCCAGCGGGCGCGACTGGAGCGGCTACACGCTACGTGTGGCGAGCAAACGCCTCGTTGGCAATGGCCGGTGCGGAGCGATCCGCAGCGGCAGCCGGTGTTTTATAAACTACCGATCGTCGTCGCGGCACCGCCCGGCGCCGAGGAGGTGAGCAGCAACTCAATCAAGCAACTTCTCGCAGCAGCGCATGACTGTGGGATTCCGGTCGGCGAGCCGTTTCGCATCCCGCGGCCCTCCGCGCGGTTTCGCGGCCGAGTCGCGTCGACCGCTCAGGCCCACGCGATCGCCGCACGTGGCTGGCTGATCGACCACCGCGTGTTGGCGGGAGACGCGGCCGACGTCGATCGACTCGCCGCGGTTTTGATCGATCTGCACCAGCGGTTATACGACTTTTAACCAAGCTCTCAGTTCCGCGTGACGCAGCTTTTAGTCGCTGAATCGCTGGCGATTCAGAGAGTCGAACTCAGTCGGTAAAGTTACTTGCGAATTCTGCTAACCAATGATGATGGGTTTGACGCGCCGGGGCTGGCGGCGCTCCGCCAAAGCGTGCTCGCTGCGTTGGGCTCGCGCATCACCCAACTCTACACCGTCGCTCCGGATTCGCAGCGAAGCGAGTTCAGTCACGGCGTGACTTCGGCGGTGCCGCTGCGGGTGGTTGAAGTCGACCCGAATGTCTGGGCGACCAGCGGTACGCCGGCCGACTGCGTCCGCTTGGCGGTGACGACGATCTGCCCGGACGTCGATTGGGTGCTGGCCGGGATCAACGCCGGAGCAAACCTCGGCACCGATCTGATCACCAGCGGCACATTCGCCGCAGCGCGCGAGGCGCACTTGCGCGGCGTTGCGGCGGTGGCGATTTCGCACTACCGCCGCCCAGACGTGCCGGCCACCTGGGATCACGCACCTCAGTGGCTGGCTGGAATCCTCCAGCAGTTAGCGGACGTGACCACCGGCGGCGACTGCGGGTTGTGGAACGTGAACCTGCCGGCTGTCGACCCGCAGTCCGTGCCTGTGGAGCGGTGGTGCGCGGTCGATACGGTGCCGATCCCGCTGCGGTATTGTTTATCGCCTGGGGGAGGTTACCGGATGACGTGCGACTTTCATGGCCGGCCCCGCACCGCCGGCTGTGATGTCGATGTCTGTTTTTCCGGCAAGATTTCGATCAGCCGAGCCGATTCATTTTGAATCTTTTTGACCTACGTTTTGTCCGTGGCAAGAACACTTGTCACCGAGCCAGCGGATCGTCATACTTTGAGGCCGCCCTCTGAGGCTGGCGGCGCGCATCGCCGTCATTTCGCATCCATCACAACACATCCTCCCGCCGACAGTATCCATGGCACCACGACCGATGACCAATCGGAGCCGCGCTCGGAAGCGATCGCGAGTCCGTTCACGAACCAAGCGAAAAGACCCGATTTTTGTTGATGGCCACCGCCCCCGGCCGATGTACGTCGACTACAAGGATGTCGAATTGCTCACCAAGTTGGTCAATCGCCACGGCAAGATCGTCGGACGCCGTAAAAGCGGTTGCTCGGCCGTCAGCCAGCATGCGGTCACCGCAGCGGTCAAGCGCGCTCGATTCATGGGCCTGATGCCGTACGTCGGCGAGTAATTCGCTGCTGTCTGCAAGCTATTTCTGACCACCATGACCTATTCCCACCAGCGGCGAGTCGAATTTCGAGACACCGACGCTGCGGGAATCGTTCATTTCTCGGTGTTCTTCCCGATGATGGAAGAGGCCGAACATGCGGCGTTGCGGCATTTGGGGCTGTCGGTCATGCGGCCCGCCGACGTCACCGGTCACTTGACCTGGCCGCGAGTCGCCGCTCACTGCGAGTACCTTGCAGCGGCCCGGTTCGAGGACTTGCTGCGAATCGACGTGATCGTCGAGCGGATCGGGGTGACGAGCGTCAATTACGCCTTCCATTTCTGGCGTGACGCGGGTTTGATGCCGCCGGAATGCTTGGCCAAGGGGCGGATGACCGCGGTCTGCTGCCACTGGACTCCCGGCCAGACGCTGAAAAAGCAGCCGATCCCTGAGCGGGAACGCGCGGCGCTGAGTCGGTTGATGCTCCGCCCAAGTGCCGCGGATCGGTCCAAGCCGCCCGGAGATTCGGCGCCAGCCGACCGTTCGTCAGCGGAAAAGCTTCCAGCAGAGGGAACCGACTGGCCTTGAACAGCGCTGGTGCGAGATTCGTGACGTATACCTGAAGTGCGGCGAAAACAAATATTTGAACCGTTTTTTTCGTCCAGCCGTAACGGACAGATCGGGAGCGGTTAATCTTTGCTAGCGGTAATTGGGTCGGCGTTTTAATTCTTTTCGGAACTCGTTGAATGTTCGCTTCTGTCGCCACTTCAGGTGCACTGCTGGGTCAGATGGTCACGTGGATGCCGGTTTGGTTGACGCCGATTTGGGTGTTATCGATCGGGCTGCTGTTGGGCGCGCTGGCGTTGGCGGTCGTGTTGGGGGTGCTGGCCGGGCTATCGTTCACGCCGCTGGGGCGGTTGGCCGATTCGAGTCACGCGGGCCGCACGGCATCGCTCGTCCTGGGCGGTCTGCTTGCCGCGGTGTTGTGCGTGATCTATCTACCGCAATCCGGCGAGTACCAGCAGATGTTGGTGCTGCCGTTGATCGTCGCCGGTGTGATCGGCGGGTTCGCTCTCGTGTATGGCGTTTGGCACCGCACCCGCTCGGAACTGCTCTCGATCGCCCGTGAAGGGGTGATTCCCTATCTGCTGGGCACCGCCGGGGTGTTCGCGCTGATCGGACTGGCCGCGACGCCGCTGATCGAAGAGCCGAAGGAAATCATCGGCTCGATCTGGCAGGTCAACCTGTTCAGCGATGGCAGCCAGGAAGTGGAGCGGAAGCTGGAGCCCGCGCCGCTGGAATTGGACAACCCAGACGAGGCGCCATTCCAGAAGGTGCCGATGGATTACGTGATGTACAACGTTTCGGAACTGACCGTGGTCAGCGACAAAACGATCATCATCGCTGACGCCGCATCTCCGGCGCAGTTCCGCATGCCGCCGGTGCGGATCGATGCCGGTGAGCCGGTCCGCTACCTGCGCGAAGAGCGGGAAGCGCCGCCGTTGCCGCTGGATCCCGACAGCGTCTACATGCAGAACCGCGAAGTCGACCCGGCGACAGTCCGCATGACGTTCGTGACGCGGCCGGCAGTGCCCCAGGCAGCGTCGATCGTGACCACAGCGATCGCGTTCTTTCTGACGTTCATGAGCTACATCGCGCTGCGGCAGGCGGCGCCGCGAGTTGCCGCGGTCGCGTTGTCCACAGCCAAAAGCGAGATGGCTCAGCCGCTGTACCTGCTGCTGCTGTTGCTCGGCGGCTTTGGCATCCTGCTGTTTGGCATCATGCCGTTCAATACGCTCGGAGAAGACATCCGGCTGATGAAGGACAGTGGCGTGACGCTGATCATGGTGCTGGGGATGCTGCAGGCGGTCTGGTCGGCGGGAACCAGCGTGAGTGACGAGATCGAAGGCCGCACGGCGCTGACGGTCTTGAGCAAGCCGATCAGTCGGGCATCGTTCCTACTTGGCAAGTACGTCGGCATCATGCTGACGGTGTTGGTGCTGTTCGCGATCCTGAGCGCTGTGTTCTTCGTGGTGCTCGGCTATAAGCCGCTCTACGACGCGCGGGAGAACTCTCAGACGCCCCCGACCTGGCACGTCGGCCACGAAGAGATTGTCACCTCGCTGCCGGCCCTGTCGCTGTATTTCATGGAGACGATGGCGATCGGCGCGGTCGCTGTAGCCCTGGCCACGCGGTTGCCGTTGCTGGCGAACTTTGTGGTCTGTTTCATGGTCTACGTGATCGGCAACCTGACCGCGCCGCTGGTCCGCTCGACCGCGGGGGAAAATGAGTTGGTCGGGTTTGTGGGCAAGTTGATCGCGGTCATCATCCCCAACCTCAACACCTTCAACGTGCAGTCGGCGGTCGATGCCGGCAATCCGATTCCGGCGATCTATTTAGCCGGGGCGTTTAATTATTTAGCCTGCTTCTCCGTGATGATTCTGATGTTGGCGCTGCTGATGTTCGAGGATCGAGACCTGGCATAAGGTCGGGTGAGCAAACGGTTTGCAAGTGGCAGCGCCCCCTGCCAAGCGGGCGGTTGGAATCCTTTTCGCATTGAGCGAAACTGATGTTGACGCGGACCGGTCGGATCTGGAAACTCCTCGGTTCGCTCGTGGTGGACTCAGTCATCTGATCCGCTGCAAGGATGCGAGTGCTGATCGAAACTTGTCTGTCACTGATGACGGATCGACCGATTGGCCAGCGGGTCATCGCGTGTGCGATGATTGAGCGACGGACAGAGCCCCCAGCGAGGAGTTTGTCGGTGTCCCCTTTGACGGACTTCGACCTAAAAGAGCGGGTGCGAATGGCGATCGACTTGGTCGACGTGATTGGCAGCCACCTTGAACTCACCCCTCAGGGGCGTGGCTTTGTCGCGCGTTGCCCGTGGCACGACGACCGCCGCCCGTCACTGCAAGTCAACCCGCAGCGGCAGACTTGGAAGTGCTGGGTCTGTGACATCGGCGGCGACATGTTTAGCTTTGTGATGCGCCGTGACGGCGTCGATTTTGGCGGCGCTCTTCGACTGCTCGCCGATAAGGCCGGGATCGAATACCACACTGCCGGCGGCAAGAAGGCGGCTCCCGGCAGCCCCGAAGATAAAGCGACGCTGCTGGCGGCGATGAAGTTCGCGGCCACGGCCTACATCGAATACCTTGAAAACGATAGCTCGGCGGAAACGCTGCGGGCGCGGCAGTACTTGGACGAGCGCGGGATCAGCCCCGAGAGTCGCCAGCTCTTTCAGATCGGCTTTGCACCGGGCGGCTGGTCGTGGTTGTTGGATGAAGCGCGCCGCGCCGGGATCAGCGCCGAGGTGCTGCATGCCGCCGGCCTGGCCGTCGCTCGGCAAGGCGGCAATGGGTTCTACGATCTGTTCCGCGGCCGCTTGATGTTCCCGATCATCGATCTGCAGGACCGCCCGATTTCGCTCGGCGGCCGCATCATCCCAGGGGCCGACTCCGAGACCGCCGGAGCCAAGTACATCAATGGCCCCGAGACGCGGCTGTTCAGCAAATCGCGGCAGCTCTACGGCATGAACCTGGCGCGGGCTGCGATGCAGCGCAGCGGTCAGGTGCTGGTGATGGAAGGCTACACCGACGTGATCGCTGCTCGACAAGCCGGCGTCGAACCGGTCGTCGCCGTGCTCGGCACCGCTCTGGGTGAGCGTCACATCGAGATTTTGCAGCGGTTCGTTGATCGTGTGGTCCTGGTGTTGGATGGTGATGAGGCCGGTCGCCGACGAGCTGATTCGGTACTGGAACTGTTCGTCGGCGCCAAGGTTGACTTGCGAATCATCACCCTGCCCGGCGGCGCCGACCCAGCGGATTACATCGGCCAGCACGGACGCGAAGCATTCGAAAAACTTGCCGCCGAAGCGCCCGATGCGCTGGATCACAAGCTCGCCACGCTGATCGAGGGCGTCGACCTGACTCGCGATACCCATCGTGCGACCGCAGCGATCGAAAAGATGTTGGCGGTGCTGGCCCGAGGCGGTGACCCGAACGCACTGCGGACATCGCAAATGCTCGTCCGGCTCTCACGCACCTTTGCGATTCCGGCAGAGCAACTCCGCAATCAACTGGCACAGCGGATCAGCCACCAATCGCACCGCCCAGCGATGCTGTCCAGCCGTGAGCCGGAGCGTGTGGAACAACGTCCGGTGACCGTCAAGCTGCAGCCGATCAGCGGGATCGATCGCGAGCTGTTCGAAATCATGATCGAATACCCCGACGCCGCAGCGCAGATCATCGAGATGGTCGACCCGGCGTGGCTGCTCTCCGATAGTTCGCGGCTGCTGATGCAGGTCTATCAGGACCTTGAACTGCACGGCAAAGAACTCGACCTCGCGACGGTGCTGCTGAGCGTCGAAAACGAGCAGCTCAAAAACATCATCGTCGGCCTCGATGAAGCGATCCAGCAGCGCTCGGAGTTCGTCACACAGCCCTGCCAGCAGCGGTTGACCGATGTTCTGCAGCGCTATCACCGCAGCCAGGCCACGGCCCAGACGCAGCGTCAACTAGCGCAGCTCGAAGCGGCTTGCAGCGACGACGACAGCGCCGCGGAATTGCTCAGCGACATCATCGCTGCCCAGCGGTTGCAGATGGGAATTCGCCCCAAATGAATCTCGCCACTGATAACCTTAGGAGCAGATCAAAAACAAGTTCCCCATTTCACTCTCCCTTCGGGAGAGTCGAGCCTCCGGCGAGGAGAGGGGCGTTCTTGGCCCTCCCCGGCCGCTCCCGCGTCCGACCCTCCCGCGGGGCGGGAGGGTGAAGGCATGAGCACAAGGAACTTATTTTTGAACGGCTCCATGATCACTCATTCATGTGCGCATCCTTATAACCAACAGGAGCATGATTTCGGCTTGTAGCCCGCAGCATCCCTGGGGCATGCCTTGCCCCGCTTGAGCCCGATTCGTAGCCCAGTGGTCGGTGACCCAGAATCCCGGCCATACGAAAACAGCCCATTGAAAATCAGGCCGCTGGCGAAGATCGCCAGACTCGGCCGCACCCTTTCCCGCAAAACAAGGTTCGCCCCGCCGCGTCAGCGACGGGTTAAGCGAACGACAAACAGGAGGTTTGCCATGCAATTACTGGATAGAGAGCTTGATCAACTGATCGCCCAAGGCCGTGCCGCTGGATTCTTGACGTTTGACGCCGTCAACGCGTACCTGCCCGACGAGGATGTCAGCCCCGAAAAACTCGATTCGCTGTTGTTGGCGATCGAGGCACGCGGCATCGAGTTGGTCGAAGCTGCACCGGCCGGCGCTCCGACGGCTAAATCGACACGCAGCCGCGAAGCTCGTCCGCGCACCGCCAGCGGCAGTGCACGGCGGAGCACCGAGGCGGAGGTCGCGGCACTGGTAGACCATCATGACGACGAACACGATGACTCCGGCGATCTCGCCCTGATTTCGTCGAGCGAACTGAGCAAGGCCAGCGACGATCCGATCCGGATGTACCTCAGCCAAATGGCTGAGATTCCATTGCTCAGCCGCGAGGAAGAAATCTCGCTCGCCAAGAAGATCGAGATCACCCGCCGCCAGTTCCGCCGGGCACTGCTGGAAAATGATTACGCGATGCGGGCGACGGTCGACACGCTTCATCAGGTGCATCGCGGCGAGTTGCCGTTTGACCGCACGATCAAGGTTTCGCTGACCGAACGCTTGACCAAGGAGCAGATCTCCGGCCGGATGCCGCACAACCTCCGCTCGCTGGATCAAATGCTCGAACAGAACCAGCAGGATTTTGAACTGCTGGTCCACCGCAGCGCTTCGCCGCGGCTGCGGGCGGAAGTCCGCAAACGGTTCCTCCGCCGTCGCCGCAAGGCGCTGCAATTGGTCGAAGAACTGTCGCTGCGCAGTCGCCGGGTGACGCCGTTGTTAGCACAGCTCGAAAAGATCTCGCGGCGGATGAACTTCATTCGCGAACGGCTGTCGCAACTCGGCGCCGACTCAGCCAGCCGCGCCGAAGCGTCGGACCTGCGGCAAGAGCTGCGCGAGCTGATGCTGGTCACGCAGGAGAGCCCGACGAGCCTGCACAACCGGGTCACCAAAGCGCGCCGCCATTTCGACATGTACGAAAGTGTCAAACGCCAACTGTGCAGCGGCAACCTGCGCTTGGTCGTCTCGATCGCTAAGAAGTATCGCAACCGTGGGTTGTCGTTCTTGGACCTGATCCAAGAAGGCAACACCGGCCTGATGCGGGCGGTCGATAAATATGAGTATCGCCGCGGATTTAAGTTCAGCACCTACGCCACGTGGTGGATCCGCCAAGCGATCACCCGCGCCGTCGCCGACCAAGCGCGGACGATTCGGATCCCGGTCCACATGATCGATGTACTCAGCAAGCTGCGCCAGGCACAAAAGAAGCTGACTCAGCAACTGCGGCGCGAGCCGACTTGCGAAGAACTCGCCGAGTTCACCGAGATCGCCGTCGAAGAAGTGCGACGAGTGATGGATATCGGCCGTCATCCGGTCAGTCTCGACCGCCCGGTCGGCGAAGGTGAAGACAGCAGCTTTGGCGAGTTCATCGAGTCGAGCGACAGCGACAATCCGGTTCGCTGCGCCGGCAACGGGATGCTCCGCGGCAAGATCGATGAGCTGCTGCAGACCCTCACTTTCCGCGAGCGCGAGATCATCCGTCTGCGTTACGGCTTGGTCGATGGTTACAGCTACACGCTCGAAGAAGTCGGCCGGATCTTCAAAGTCACGCGTGAACGCGTCCGGCAGATCGAGGCCAAGGCGGTGGCGAAACTGCAGAGCCCCAGCCGCGTGCAACGGCTTGACGGGTTTCTCAAAGAAGCCGCCTAAGACTACTAACACGCTGCCACCGCCACCGCTTCGGCATTGATATTCGCCACAGCCGCCTTTCGACTTTGAGTTGAAATGCGGCTGTCGGCGTTTCTCGGTCTTGACTTGAGTCATTCTGGAAAACTATCCCCAAGTTCTGACGCAGGACTATTTCTCAGGGACGTTCAGTGTGATTCGGATCGGAACCGACAGCCAAACGACGCGCCACAGGCTCTGCCGATCCGACTGCCGCTGGTGGATCTCGCTGGTGGTGATTGGCCAACTGCTGGTGGCGAGCGATGCCGGTCGCAGTCATGCTCAACTGCCGCGCGATGTGCCACTGACGAACCTGGTGCCGGTCCCGCAGACCCCGCCTGCTGCGCCGCCGAGCGGTTATCACTCGCCGCTGTATGACACTTACTCGTCCACTCCCGGCGCCGGCACCTATGCTCCGGCCGTCCCCGGAATGGCGCCCCAGCCACCGGCTGCGGTGTATCCCAATTGGCTGCCCGGCGGTTCTTCCCAGCAACCGGCCGGCAGCTTTGGCGGCTTGCTTTCGGGCTCACCCGTCACCGCCGCCCCGGCGCCGACCTTTGGTCCTGGAAATCCGGGTTTTACCGGCACGCCCTACGGCCAAGGCGGTCTGGGCCAAACCGCCTATGGCAGTCCGCCCTATCCCGGGCAGCCTTACGGAACTCAAGTGTTGCCGCCGAGCGGTTATCCGCCCGAGGCCTACCCGTCAGGCGCGCCCAACACGCTGTTCCCCGGCGGCGTTTACGGCGGTGGGTTATTTAACGGTGGGCAGATCAATGGCCTCAGCGCCTTCCGAATCATGCAGGGCCCACGGATTCGGCACGGCTGGATTCGTGGAGGCGACGGTGCCAAATCGCTGCAGATGAACGAGACCGATGTGTCGGTGGCGTTTGCCTTTCCCAACTTCTTGTACTCGGGCCAGCCGGCCTACGTTGCCCCAAGCTTTGGACTTAACCTGCTCGCCGGGCCGCAGAGCAGCAGCGGGGCGGACCTGCCGGGCCAGGTCTACAGCGCGTACCTCGATTCCGGTTGGCAGAGCGATCCCAACCAGATGCTCAGCGTCGATTTGGGACTGCGCGTCGGCGTGTTCAGCGACTTCGACTCGCACGGCAGCGACAGTTTTCGCGCCATGGGCCGCGGGCTGGCGCACTTTCGCTTGTCACCGTTTTCGACATTCAAAGGCGGCGTGTACTACATCGATCGAGAACGCGCCGACTGGCTGCCGGCGGTGGGCATCCTGTACCAGCCGACACCGTTGAAACGCTATGACATCTTCTTTCCCGAACCGAAACTCGCGCATTACTTCACCACCTTGGGGACGCAAGACGTCTGGGGCTATGTCGCCGGTGAGTACGGTGGGGGCGCATGGACGGTGCGCCGTGAAAGCGGACAGGACGACTTCGTCGACATCAGCGACTTCCGGCTGTTGCTCGGACTGGAATGGGGCCGCAATGACCTGATCCGCCAAGGCAGACGCACCGGGTTCTTTGAAGTCGGTTACGTGTTCGAGCGTGAACTGTATTACAAGCGCAACCCACAGGACAACATCTCGCCCAGCGACACGTTCATGCTCCGCGTCGGTTTGGGGTACTGAGGCAGCCGGCAAGGCGTTTGAGTCCTGGGCGACCTCCGCAGGGTGCCGTTCCCGCTCAGATGGCTTTCCGCTGGGAGCCCGGGCGGTCATAATGACGGCAGCCTGGAAGCGGCACTGCGAGCCGCTTTCGCTGACCGCTCGCGGCAGGATTGGCCGATCGGGTCGCTTCGCTCGGTGAAGCGGCGAGGCCGTGAGCGCAGTCCCCACCTCCCAATAACATCCCCACCTGATGATGATCTCAACGCTTCGGCTTCCTCTTGCCGTGTGCTTTGTTCTGCTGCTTACCTCGCGGCCAACGGCTCAAGAACCAACCAGTCCGCTGGATGAAGAAGGGCGAATGGTGCAGTTTTCACGCGACATTGCACCGCTGCTCGCCGCCCGGTGTCTGGAGTGCCACAACGAAAAGAACGCCAAGAACGATTTCCGAGTCGATTCGGCCGAGTCGATGTCCTACTACGTCGAGGCCGGGGACGGCGCCGGCAGTTCGCTGATGCTCGACTACTTGCTCAGCGAAGATCCCGACATGCTGATGCCGCCGACCACGCACGGCGGGCCGTTGTCAGCGGCCGAGTTAGCGCTGATCCGGGTCTGGATCGATGAAGGGGCGGACTGGCCCGAGGACGCTGTGGTTGGCGAAGTCGCGTCGCAGGAACTGGCACCGGAGTCGCCGACACCTGCGGCGCCGCGGTCGCTCCTGGCCAGACTGTGGGTGTTTCAAGGTTACTTTCACCCCGCCGTAGTGCACTTTCCGATCGCCTTGCTGCTAGTCGGCGGACTGTTTGTCGTGATCAGTTGGAAATACCCGGCGGTCGGCAATCAAGTGGCAATTGTCTGCCTGGCATTGGGCACGCTTTCTTCGGTGGTCGCGTCGGCGATGGGCTGGGCGTTCGCAGCGCAGCGCGGTTACGGCAGTTGGAGCCGTGTCGACATGAACTCCGAAGTCTTTTGGCACCGTTGGTCCGCGCTCTTGGTGACGCTGGTCGCAGTCATCCTCTCAATGATTGCCATTGCGGCTTATAAGAAGAGCCACTCGCGGCTGCATGCGATTTGGAAAGTCGGACTGATTGGTCTAGCCGCGATGGTTGGATTGGTCGGCCATCAAGGTGGTGTGCTGACCTATGGAAAATCACATTATGAGCAGGCGTTCGAAGTGTTGTGGGGCGCTCCGCCGGTACCGGTGGGCGTCGATCCGTCGCCGGACGTGGAGCCACCTGATGGCGTTGGCCAACCCGGCGGCGATTGATCCGGCAGCATCCGCGTTGGCTTACCTAGCTATCAGCAGCATCGGGCAGGTGACTCGTAAAAATTCAATCAGCCGGCACGCATTAGCGTCCGGTTCTCACGAACAATGAACCGCCCAGCGGCGATCAATTGGCTTAACCCGAACGAAAGTTCACCAATCACCGACCACTAAAGAATTCCGATGAACCAAGCCGTCGTCGATCCTGAGCAGCTTCGGCAGTTTGCCAGCCATTTAAAACTGTTCGCCGAAGAGCTGCGGAGCCGCAGTACGACGCTGGCAGCGCAGATGAACCAGTTGCAGCAGACCTGGCGCGACGAGCAGCAGCGGAAGTTCAGCGAGGAGTTTATGGACCAGCTCCGCGGCCTCTCGCGGATTGTGCAGTCGACCGAACAGCACGTCCCTTACCTGCTTCAAAAGGCCGACCAAATCGACGCCTACCTCGGCCGCTAGTGCAGGGCCGCAGCCTATCAATCGCGTTCGCCCTGCGTTGCGCAGCAACCGTGTTCGCAATCGAATCGTGAGCGGGTGTTTGCTAAATAGGTCTGGCTAAGTCTTTCGGTTAAATCGAGCCCCGTTATCTGGCTTAATGTTCACGAGAACCGGACGCTAACGCGTGCCGGCTGATTGACTTTTGCCGAACATCATGTCCTGTGCTGCTTAGAATGATCAAACATGAATGTGCAAGTGGATATCACCAAGCAAGATGTGGTCGAGTTCAATCTCTATCACCACTCTCGCTCGCCCTCGTCAAAACGCACCAAGTGGGCACTGACGTTGCCTGGGTTTCTATGGTCTGGTTTTTGGCTCGTGCTCTCCTTGCTCTCGGAGACCCCAGAAGAAACGGTCTTAGCTCTCATGCCTCTATGGTTAGGCGGCTTTGCATACATTGCCGTCATCCTACTGAGCTGGCGCCGCGGCGTGGCACGGCAAGTGGGAAAGTATCTCGCGGAAGGCGAAAACAAGGGGCTGTTCGGGCCGCGGCAGGTGCTGCTTACGCCCGAGGGAATCACGGAGTCGGGGGAACTGCAAACATCAACTATCAATTGGCGGGCCGTTGAGAAGATTGTTGTGCTGCCGGATTGTGCCTATGTCTACATCAATGCTGTCGCAGCCTACATCATTCCCAAACGCGCTTTCGCCAGCGAGGCTGGTTTCGATGCGTTTATCGGCGCGGCCCAAGACTACCATGCTCAGGCTGTCACCGACGCCGCCAGCAACCTTTCCAATCCGCTCAGGGCGCCGGCACGATAAGGTTGATGCCAAAACGGCTCCCTGACTCTCCGGTCGCACTTGAGCCGATGATGCAGAGAAGTTCGGCGTGACGGGCGTTAACGTGTAAACGGTCCAGCGTTTTTGAAACGCACGTGCGTTACCGCCACGTCACCACTCACCAACAAGAAAAAAGCCCCCCGGCCTGCTCGCCGAAGGGCTTGTTTTGAAAAATAATCGGGGTGACAGGATTCGAACCTGCGACCTTTTGACCCCCAGTCAAACGCGCTATCCAGGCTGCGCCACACCCCGTGGTAACCGATTCCGGCGAGCGAGGCTCGCTGGCCGCAGTGTACCGTGCTGCGTGCGGAGTATGCCAGATCAACTGCTGTCCGGCAACCGTGCGCCGCGGATGTTTTTGAATTGTGGCAGGGATAGGCCTATCCCTGCTCGGCCGCCTGTTTGTCGTCCCTTGCTGGTATAGAGTTTGCAACTCGCTGCCGCGAAGGTTGCTGTTCAAGTTCAGCAGCGGCATGGGCCCAGTAGCCGGTCGCCACTGCTGACCTCTAGTTGTTCCCCACTCGAGGTGTGACGATGAAACGATTGTCTTTGGTCCTGTTGCTGGGGCTGCTGTTAACCAGTCTGCCGCTGGGCGCTCAGCCGCCGCGATCGGGCCCCGGCCCCGGCCGAGGTCCAGGGCCGGGGCAACGTGGGTCGGTGCCCCAGGGGATCGAACAATGGGCCCGGCAGCTCGAAAATGAGCTCGATCACCTCGAAGAGGATCTGTATTACCAGCGTGGGACCTATCCTCAGGGGTTGGCCGAGCAGATCGATCAGACCTCGCGAGCGGTGGCTCGGTTTCGACAGGTGCTCCGCCGCAACGAGGGGCCACAGCGTTTGATGCGCGAGTTTCGCGACATGGACCAGCAGGTTCACCGGCTCGTCGAGCGTTTGGAAGAGAGCAACGATGGCTGGCTGCGGCGGCAGGCGGCGCGGATCCGCTATCCCGACGAGCAACTGCACTTCGCGTTGCAGCAGCGTGGAAGCGATCGGCAACACCCGAATCGCGAGCTGATCGCGCGACACGCACATTTGCTCGAGCGCGAAGCGCGGGGTCTGCAGGAGCTCATCACCCGCATGCCTCGCCGCGACGACGATCTCCGGCAAGCGCTCGGCGAGTTTGCCGAAGCCGTCGAGCACTTCCACCAAACCGCGGAGGGCGGCGCCGATCTGCAGCATCTCAATCGCGATTTCCGTGAGATCGATGAGACGTGGGAGCAAGTTGTGCAGCGGATCAATCGCTCGCCGTACGGCCTGTTCCTGCGGCGCAGCGCCCAGAACGTTAACCGCGTCCATAACCAAATCTACGAATTGCTGGCCGCAGCTCCAGGTCCGCCGCCGCAGGTGGCTCCGCCGCAAGCGGTCTCGCCGCCGCAGCCGCCGCCACAACGCCCACGGCCGACCATCGATATCGAGATCCCTGGGCTAGGACGGTTTAGCATCCCGCGGTAGCGGCTCAGACGATATCGACCGCCGGCTCGCTAAACACCCAGTCGGCACCGTCCAGGAAGCTGGCTAGCGACTTGGCGCGGTAGGGTTGCTGGAGTTTGCGGACCGCCTTGCTCTCGATCTGGCGGACGCGCTCGCGGGTGACCTGGAAAATCTTGCCAACTTCTTCGAGCGTGTAGGTGTAACCGTCGGCCAAACCATAGCGCAGCCGCAGGATCTCGCGCTCGCGGTAATTGAGCGTCTCCATCGCGCTGTCGATCTGCAGCTTCAGCGCTTCGCGGTTGGAGTCCATCAGCGGATCGATGTCGCGATGATCTTCCAGAAACTCGCCGAACACGCTTTCATCGCTGTCCCCTAGAGGCTGGTCCAGCGACAACGGCGAGCGGCTCATCTTGATCACCACGCGGGTCTCTTCGACCGACATGCCGGCGCTGGCGGCGATCTCCTCAGCCGACGGCTCGCGACCGTGGACCTGGACCAGATCGCGGATGATCTGGCGGACGCGGTTCATCGTCTCGATCATGTGCACCGGCACGCGGATGGTGCGGCTTTGGTCGGCGATCGCGCGGGTAATCGCTTGGCGAATCCACCAGGTCGCGTAGGTGCTGAACTTGTAGCCGCGAGCGTGCTCGAACTTGTCGACCGCGCGCATCAGCCCGGTGTTGCCCTCTTGAATCAGGTCGAGGAATGACAACCCACGGTTGCGGTATTTCTTGGCGATCGAGACGACCAGGCGAAGGTTGCCGGCTGAGAGCACCCGTTTAGCGGCGTCGTAGTCTTCGCGAAGGGCATCGGTTTGGACGATCCGCCGATCAAGGGTGGCAGGCGTCTCGAGCGTCAGCCGCATCAGATGGTGCAGTTCAAGCCGCAGCGCCTCGCGGCTGGGCAGCCCGGGCAGTGCCGAAGCGTCTTCATCAGCCAGCAGGCGGCGCAGCTCGGTCATCCGGCTGTTGGCTTGCCGCAAGCGTTCGAACAGCGGTTGCAGCTTGCCGGTGCGGAGCTTCATTTCTTCCACCAGCCGCAGCGCCTTGTTGCGCCGCATCACCAGATTGCGCCACGCCGCACGGCGGCGGCGCAGCGGTGTGCTGCGGCTGACGGCGATCAAGAAATCGTCCTTATTTTGCATCAGCAGCGCCTTGAGCGTGCGGCAATTGGGGACGATCCGCAGCATGATCGCGCGTTTTTCCGATGCATTGGTCACGCTGACTTCGATCGTGCGGTCCAGTCGCAACTTCTTGTCGCGGACTTGTTCGAGCAGGCGCAGGGCGCCGCGGAGCATGAAATCGGTCGCGATCATCCGGTGACGGTAGCGGTCGCGCGTGCATTCGATTTGCCGCGCGGCGGAAATCTCCTGATCGCGACTGAGCAGCGGGATCTGGCCCATCTGCATCAGGTACATGCGGATCGGATCTTCGGTCGGATCCGACGGTGAGGTGCCTCGTATGTCGTGGCGATCGAGCAACCCCAGGCAATCCTCGTCGTCGATGAGATCATCCTCGAGAAAATCATCCACTTCAGCCTGCCCCATCACCCGCCCGCGACGATCGATCGATTCTTCGGCATCAAAGGCGTCGTCTCGCAAACTGCGGCGGCTGATTTTCTTTGGCATGAAGACTTCCTCATCGTCTCGGGGATATCGTGATCGACTGCCAGCGACCAACCTGCAGGGATGATGCCGCCGGGCCACGCGGGGGCCACACTGGTCGTAGCAAGCCGTTGTTATGTAGGGGTTTGCAGCGCGACTGCCGGTTGCAGGGCGAAGCCGAACTGTTGCCAAAAATCAACAGCACTGTGGTGCCAGGGCATCGATGGACGTGGAGTCGAACCGAGGTGCCAACAGCGCTCTGTCGAACAACCCTAGGTTGCGAATTGCGGTGAGGCTGCGAATGAGGAAAAGGTTGCGGGAAAAAACGACCGATTGCTTTTGAAGGTTGTTCCGCTGATTTACTGGCTGTTCATCCCCGACTAGGGTTTGGGCAGCACGCCCAGAGCTCTAGCGATGGGCGTGGTCTCCTGAGACAGATACCGAGTTGACGCGACCTATTCTGGTCACCCCGCAGTGCTCCTCAGCACGCCCTTCGTTCCTCAGGGACGTGCCACCCAGAGGATCAGCGTCCAAAATGATGAGCCACGAAATTTACGGAAGAACCCTTTTGCAAGGCCAGAGATCCGTCATTGGTCACGATTGACGAATGTCAACGAGCTGCTTACCGTGCGGAACCGATCCGTTCATGGAACAATAAGGAATGAGCGTTTGGACAGTTACTTCGATGGTTGATGCTGCCGGTTGGTTCCATCAAGCAACCGTGCGGTGGCTGCGCTCTGGCCAGCGGAGAGCCTCGACGCGTGTTTGCGTAACTTCTTTGCCGGGTTCACCATGAATGAGGTTTTGGATAACGGGTTGCTCGGTTCGATCGCGTCGATGCCGGTGCCGCTCGACCTGCTGCAACGGCTGCAAACGCAGCTTCAGCAGCGGTTGCCGCAGACAGCCGATCCCGCGGCGGTGGCCTCGCGGCTGCAGCGGTTCATCGCCGCCTCGCGCAGCCCGACGTCGCTGTTGGCGTTCTTTGAACGTGACGAAGACGCCTTAGCCACGCTGCTGCGGTTGCTGGGTACCGGCAATCGGCTCGCCAATCAGTTGATCGCGGACCCCGAATCGTTCGACTTGGTGCGGGCTAGCGGTGGCGCCGATGTTCGCCGCGAGGTGCTGATCGACGAAATCGTGGCCGAACTCGATGCCTTGGCGGCTTGCGGCGGCGGCTCGGCCGCGGCCGCGGCGCTGCTCCGCTCGGTGGCCGCACGCGAGCGATTGCGGATCGCCTACGGGGAGTTTGTCGGCGGCGCTTCGAGCAGCCGCGTGATGTCACAATTGACCGTTCTGGCCGAAGCGATCTTCGCGTCGGCGATGCATTTTGCCAGCGCCCAGATGTCCGGCCGCTTCGGAGTCCCACGCCGCCCCAATGGAGAGCCGGGTCGCTTGAGCGTGATCGGTCTCGGGGCATTTGGAGCCGGTGAGCTCGGTTATGACACGCCGCTGGAAGTGATGTTCCTCTGCGATCTCTGTGGGCCGACCGATGGGGCGGTGAACTTGCCGGGCGATGAGTATTTCCGCCGGCTCTGTCAGCAGGTGGTCGCCCTGGTTCGAGGCGACCGGACCGCGGCGACCGAGGCCGATGTCGAGCCCCCGCTCGGACTTTCCGCGGGTCTGGAACTCCAGCCCAGCGCAGCTCCCCCAGTGGATGCGGCTGCCGATGTTCTGGCCGAAGGCGCGCCGCCGGCGGAGCTGGGTCCGTTGTTCGCTGTCTCACTGGCCCGGCGGCCGCTGGGCGAAGACGGCCCGGTGGTGATCACCGTGACCGAGGCGCACCGTCACTACCAACTCGCCGGCCGGACCTGGGAGCGGGTGCTGCACGTCACCAGCCGCGTGGTCGCCGGCGATCGCCCGCTGGGCCGCTCGTTCTTGGAGCTGATCGAACCATGGGTGTACCGTAAGTACCTGCAGCGCGTCGACCAACAGGGTTTGCAAACGCTGCTGCGGAAGTTCGCGCGGCGATTGAGCGATGAGCCCGAGGCGAACGCGGACATCCGTCACCGCGCCGGCGGGCTGAACGATATTGAACAGATCGTCAGCTTGCTGCAGGTGATCAACGGCGGGGAACTCGATGGCGTGCGCGTACGAACGACCGCCGAAGCGATCCAGGCGCTGCTGGTGGCCGAGTGTTTGACGGTCCAGGAAGCGGCATTGCTCAGCGAGCACTACCAGTTTCTCAAGCGTTATGAGCACTGCCGCCAAGTCGACGCTGGCGGTGACTTTGGACAGTTGCAGGCCGTCCAAGCCGATGACGCAAGGAGTGCTGCGGTGACCGCTTGGAATCTCGGGTATCGCGATGCCGCCGGCCGAGGCGATGCAGATCAACTGCTGCAAGCGGTCGAGGTTGCTTGTCGACTCAATCAGCAGACGATCCGCCGGTTGCTGGAAGATGCCGACAAAGGGAGCGAGTCGGAGGGGGCGGAAACACCGATCGAGACCGAACTGGTGCTCGACCCCGAGCCCGATCGGTCGCTGATCGCCGAGGTGTTTTCCCGGCACGGGATGGGCGACCTGGAGGCGGCGATGAGCGATCTGCAGCGGCTGGCCGACGAACCGGTGCCGTTTTTGTCCAGCCGCCGGTGCCGCCACCACCTTGCTGAGATCGCCCCGGCGCTGCTGAGCGAAGTCGGTCAGACGCCGGAGCCGCACCACACGCTGCGGACGCTGGCTCAGGTCAGCGATTCGCTGGGCGGCAAGGCGGTGCTGTGGGAACTGTTCGGTTCATCTCCGGCGGCGCTGCGGCTGTTCGTGCGCTTGTGTGCGTGCAGTCCGTACCTGACCAAAATCCTCGTCGACTATCCGGGGATGATCGACGAGTTGATCGATTCGTTGATCCTCGACCGGCTGCCATCGGACGCCTGGTTAGAAGCTTCTTCGACGGAGTTGTGCCGGACCGCGAGCGACATTCGCACGATTTTGCAGAGCTTTAAGAACGGGGCGCACCTGCAGATTGGTGTCCGTGACTGCTTGGGCAAGGAATCGCTGGAGGCGACGCATGCGGCGCTGGCCGGTACGGCCGAGTGCATCCTGCGGCGGATGAGCGAAGCGGTACAGCGCGGCCTGGCTGAGCAGTATGGCGACCCGATCACGCCGGACGGCGAACCGGTGGAGTTGGTGATGCTGGCGCTAGGGAAACTCGGCGCCAAGGAACCGAACTACCACAGCGACTTGCAGGTGCTGTTTCTCTACACCGCCGATTGTCAGACGCAGCGACGGGTTGGCGGTCATCGCCAGACGACGACCACGGCGACCTTCTTTGGCGAAGTCGCGCGGCACACCACGGCGCTGATCAATGAGGCGACCGAGGGCAAGCGGCTGCTTGAATTGGGGACGCCGTTTGATGCCGCGGGTGCAGGCAGCGAGCGACGGCATGCCATTTCGGTCGATGCCTTGGCCGGCTATTTCCGCCGCGGGCAAGCGTCGCTGGCCCAGCGGTTGGCATTGTGCAAGGCGCGAGCGATTTCGGGCTCCGTGCAAAACCGCACCCGCATCGAGGCGCTGATCCGCGAGCTGATCGTTGCCGGCGAGTGGTATCCGATGATGGCGACGCAGATCCAGTCGCTGCGGCTGGCGATGGAAGCTTCGGCGGACAAAGACAATCTCAAACGCGCCGCCGGTGGCACGGTCGATGTCGAAATGATCACCCAGGCGTTGCAATTGTGCCACGCCGCCAAGCAGCCCCAGATCCTTGTTCCGGGGACGATGGAGGCGCTAGCGCGGATTGCCGATGCTGATTTGATCGAACGCGGAATCGCCGAGACGCTCCGCACCAACTACCGGACGTTGCGCGAGGTCGAATCGAAACTGCGGCTGCTCGACACGCCGCAGCGTCACGAAATCCCCACCGACCCGCTGGCGCTGCGGCAACTTGCCTTTCTAATGGGCCGCCGCGATGCCGACGAAATCGTTTCGCTTTGTCGGCAGGTGCGGGCGTCCAATCGCCAGATTTTTAACGATCTGATCCGAGACCTTTTATAAGTACCTGCTGACGCGACACGATTTGTCCGCCGTTGGTGCCCTGATCCGAGACCTTTTATCAATGCCTGCTGACGCTTCACCGTCCCGCGACCCTGCCCGACTTCGCTCTGCCCGCTGGTTTGCCCCCGATGATTTGCGTTCCTTCGGCCATCGCTCGCGGCTCAAGGGGATGGGCTTTGATGACATCGATTACCGCGACCGGCCGATCATCGCGATCCTGAATACCTGGAGCGAACTCAATACGTGCCACTCCCATTTTCGTGAGCGCGCCGGCGACGTCCGCCGCGGTATCTTGCAGGCCGGCGGCTTTCCGGTCGAAGTCCCCGTGATGTCGCTCGGCGAAATGCTGATGAAGCCGACCACGATGCTCTATCGCAACCTGTTGGCGATGGAAGTCGAGGAAGTGCTGCGGTGCCATCCGATCGATGCGGCCGTGCTGATGGGCGGTTGCGACAAAACCGTGCCGGCGATGTTGATGGGCGCGATCAGCGCCGACATTCCGAGCATCTTTTTGCCAGCCGGTCCGATGCTCAAGGCGCGATGGTGCAACGAGACCCTCGGCAGCGGCAGCGACGCTTGGAAGTACTGGGACCAGCGCGGGGCCGGGGTGCTATGCGATGCCGACTGGACACAGATCGAGAACTGCATCGCCCGCAGCGCGGGGACCTGCATGACGATGGGCACGGCCAGCACGATGGCCTGCATCGCCGAGGCGATGGGGTTCACGCTGCCAGGAGCCGCGGCCACGCCGTCGGTGGTCGCCGATCATGGCCGGCTGGCAGTCCAAACCGGGCGCCGCGCCGTCGAGATCGCTTGGGAAAACCTGCGGCCCGCTCAACTCGTCACGTCCGAGTCGATCGACAACGCGCTGGTGACCGGCTTGTCGATCGGTGGATCGACTAACTCGATCGTTCACCTGATCGCGATGGCGGGGCGCGCCGGCATCGAGCTGACTCTTGACCGCTTTGATGAGTTGTCGCGGGCGACGCCGGTGATCGGCGACCTGCGGCCGGGCGGGAGATTTTTGATGGAAGATTTCTTCAACGCCGGTGGGCTGCCGGCGCTGTTGGCGCAGATTCGCGATCTGCTGCACACCGACTGCCTGACGGTCTCTGGCCAAACTCTGGGCGAGCAGATCGCCGGCGCCCCGCGGCACGATCCCGAAGTGATCCGCGACCGCGACAACCCGGTTTCCGCGAGTGGTGGCACGTGCGTGCTGCGGGGCAACTTGGCCCCCGACGGCTGCGTGATCAAACCGCTGGGCGCCGACCCGCGGCTGCAGCATCACCGTGGGCCGGCGGTCGTGTTCGAAGACTACCCCGATTTGAAGGCTCGGCTGGATGATCCCGACCTCGATGTCACGGCCGATTCGGTGTTAGTGTTGCGATCAGCCGGACCGCTGGGCGCGCCAGGACTGCCGGAATGGGGGATGCTGCCGATGCCCAAGAAATTGCTGCGGCAGGGCGTTCGCGACATGGTGCGGATCAGCGACGCGCGGATGAGCGGCACCAGTTATGGCACCTGCGTGCTGCACGTGGCGCCAGAGAGTTTTCTAGGCGGGCCGCTGGCGCTGGTGCAAACCGGCGATGAGATCGAGATCAACATTCCGCTGCGGACGATCCACTGGCATGTCGACGAAGCCGAAATCGCCCGGCGGATGGCCAACTGGACGCCGCCCGAGCCGAAGTTTGAGCGCGGCTATGGGCAGCTTTATTCCAAGCACGTCACTCAGGCCAATCAGGGCTGCGACTTCGACTTCTTGGCCGGCAGGACTCCCGGGGCGGAACCGGGAATCCATTAAAAGTAGCAGGCACATTCCATGTGCCCTTGCTCAGGTGTGCTGATACAAGCCCAAATGATACTACGCTTGCAGCACCGCTTCGGCTTCCGCTTCCTCGCGTTCTTCCATCAGCGGGTCTTGGTCCGAAGTTGGCGGCCGCATCGGGTCGAAATACGGCACCGACTCGATCAACTGCGGAGTTAACGAACCGAGCAACATGCCGAAGAAGCTGGCCACGAGTCCAACCAACTGCGGCGGCACAAGCGCTTCGTCGCCGTAGTAATACAAGCAGAACAGCCACACGGAAATGCCGCAGACGATCGACGCCATCGCCCCTTGCGTCGTCGCTCGCCGCCAGTAAATGCCCATCACCAGCGGAATGAACGCACCGACCAGCGGCACCGAGTAGGCTCCCTGAACCATCTGGTACATCGTCGCATTGGAGGTCACCGCATAACGGGTCGCGCCGACCGCAAACAGCAGCAGCACGATTCGCAGCAGCAGCAACATGTTCTTTTCGACCAGCTTCGGGAAAAACGGCCGCAGCACGTTTTCGGTAAACAGGCTCGCCGGTGCCAGCAGCGTCCCGCTGGCCGTCGACAAGATCGCCGACAGCAAGGCGCCAAAGAACATCACCTGCGCCCAAAACGGAGTCTGCTGCAGGATCAGCGATGGCAAGATTTGCTGGATCGCGCGTTCATCCTCGGATTCGAATAACCGAGTGAACGAGGGATCGATCACGATGGCGGTGTAGGCGATGAACATCGGCACAAACGCAAACCCGAGATAAAACAGCCCGCCCAGCAGCGTCCCACGGACCGCGGTCTTCTCGTTCTTAGCGCTGGTGACCCGCTGGAACACGTCCTGTTGCGGGATCGAGCCCAAAGCCAGCGTGATGAATGGACCGATGAACAGCAGCCACTCCCGCCAATCACCGGTGGGGAACAACCGCAACTTGTCGTTGACCCGCGCGTGTTCTACCACTGTGGCCACGCCGCCAGCTCGATCGGCCAAAAACAGAGCAATCATCACCAACCCGAAGATGATCACCGCGGTTTGAATCAGGTCGGTGAGGGCCACTGACCACATCCCACCCGAGATGGTGTAGATCACCACGACCGCCGCACCGACCAGAATCGCCTGGGTCAACGGTAGCGTTCCGGGGCCAAACGCGCCTTCGGCCAGCACGTGCAGCACCAGCCCCAGCGCGGTCATCTGGGCCGAGGTCCAGCCCAGATAAGACATCGTGATCACCGCCGCGGTGAACGTTTCGACCGCTTTGCCGAAGCGTTTGCGATAGAAGTCGCCGATGGTCAGCAGTTCCATCCGGTAGAACGCGCGGGCAAACAGCAGGGCGACGAGCACCAGGCAGGTCGCCGCGCCAAACGGGTCGCCTGAGATCCCCACCAAACCGTCGCGGGTGAAGGTCGCGGAGATCGACAGCACCGTCTCAGCACCGAACCACGTCGCGAACACACAGGCGAAGTTCATGTACAGCGGCAACGAGCGGCCGGCGACCATGAAGTCCTTCGCCCCATGCACCCGCGTCGAGGCATACAGCCCGATCGCGATGGTGATCAACAAATAGACAATGACAGCAAAACCAAGCATCGCATGCAGCTCCCGCGACGTTGCCTCGATCCACCGGAAAATAATTTGGCGCGAAGTGTAGCGATTGGCGCGCGGCTTGAGCATTCCAAAACCGGGTCGTTCGGCGCCGAAATCGGAAAATTCCCGCACCCGCCCGATTGCTTTCCCTTAGCCAGACCCCCACAAGCCTGCTATAACATTGGCCTCTGAACACAACCCGATCGTTTTTGACGATCTCACCCAGCAGGATTTTTCACTCTTGGCCAAAAAGGAAGAAGCTTTCGAAGTCGAAGGCACCGTCACCCAAGCGCTTGCGAACACTCGCTTTCGCGTCCAACTTGAAACCGGTACCGAGGTGATGGCACACGTCGCCGGCCGGATGCGCAAACACTTCATCCGGATCGTCCCTGGCGACAAGGTCCGGGTCGAGCTCTCCCCATACGACTTGAGCAAGGGGCGGATCATCTTCCGCGAACGCTAGTGGCTAGCGAATGGCGCTCATGTAGAAGCTGAAGATGCGTTTTTCGTCGCCATCGGCTTTGGTAACGGGATAGGCGAAATCGAATGCCAGCGGCGCCGGTCCGAGCATCGGGATCGCCACGCGCAGACCGAGACCAGGTGCGACGCGGAAGTTTTCTCGATTGACTTCGATGTCCCGCTCGACGGTGCCGAAGTCGACAAACGCGACGCCGCGAAAGGCATCGTCGGCCGTGATCGGGAACATGTATTCCAGCGTGTTGAGCCACTGGAAGCGGCCACCGACCTGGACACCATTGATCACCGGACTGGCCCCGCGAAAGTCGAACCCGCGCATCGTCGAATAGCCGCCGGCGAAGTAGTTTTCAAAGATGGGTGTTTCGCTTCCGCTGAACCCCAGCCGCGTCCCCAGCGACAAGGTTTGCTTGCCCGAGCCGTCGGCCCGCTGGGCCACGAGCAGGTAATTGCGGTTTTCGATCTCGTAGCGTGAGTAGTCGAAATCGCCGAACGCGCGTTCGTAACCGAGTTCCAGAAAATGCCCTTCGCTCGGTTGAAACGGACTGTCACGCGTGTCGTGGGTTAGTTTGAACTCGCCGGTATACAACTCGTTATCGCGGACCACCTTATTGAGTTCCTCGACCGTGTTCACGCGCGGCCGGTGAATCTTCACATTCTGGCCTGTTAGTCCGGCTGACAACGACAGGTCGGGAGTGACCCGGTAACCGAGGCTCACCCGGGCACCGAGCCGCTCTTCGTCGTAGTCTTGAAACCGGCGGTCGTAAAGAAATCCGGACACGCCGAGACTGATCGGCAGGTAACCGAACAGGTTCGGATCGGCAAAACTGGCGGTGTAGCGTTTGAACAGCGAACCCGGAACCGCCTCGATCCGCAGCGTTTGTCCAGCGCCGCGAAATGCGGTTCCATTGGCAAAGTCCTGAAAGCTCGTCGGCCAGCGGGTGATGTCGAAGTTGCGTACGTCGAGCGTGATTTGCCCCGTCACCCCCGCATCGCTGTTGACCGCACCACCGAACATAATCCGTCCGGTGCGTGCCGGCACGCCGGTCAACTCCAGGTCGGCCATCCGCGTATTGGGTGTGAAGACCGGCGGCCCGGTCGGCGCGCCCAAGTAGGGATCGAGCGAACCTTGCGGGCCATAGATCGAATCGGCCAGCGGACCGCCGGGGTAAAACGGCAGTGCGTCCGAAGGCGAGGTCACTGCGTCGGCGGGCAATGGCTGCGGGGCCATGCCCGGCGGCGTCGCATAACCGCTTGGGGGTTGAGCCTGTTGAACGCTGGGCGGTTGAACCTGGTAGGCACTCGGCGGCGGATTGGAACCGTAGGTGTCTTGATAGGTCGGGGAACGGTAGGTCGGCGGCGGCTGGTATCCGGGCTGCGGCGCAGGGGCCGGCAGCGAACCGGAATAGGTCTGAGGGTACTGGCGGACGATGTACCGCTCGCCATCAGCATCGTCCGCAGCGATCAGTTCGCCATCGGCCGCGGGATCATCCGACGCCTGACCACCCCGCCACGGCTTGGCCGCCACGGTCGGATCGGTGGTCGGCGCAGCATACGTCGCGTAGGAGGGCGGATCGCTGGCGATCGGATTGATACCGGGAGCCAGTTGGTTGCAGCCGGCTGCGACCAGCAACAGCCCGATGGCGGGCAGCCCGTGTCGCGGCGCGGTCGTGCGATTCGAGTTGGTCATGAGGACAGGATCCGTACCACTTGTCGTATGCTTCTGGTTGAGACGCCGCAGGGGGCGGCCTCGTTCAAGGCGAGCCGATCACCGGGGCGGTCAATAATGCTCATCCGCCTCGTCCAATGGGATCACACGGATGTCCGGCGGCTCAGCGATCGCCGGATTGACCTCCAACAGACTCTGCCGCTCGATCCGCCGACGATTCAACTCCAATGTGCGGCGATTGATGTATTCACCCTCCACCAAATCGATTTGGTTGAGCAGGGTTGTGTCTTTCATCAAATGCGGGTCGCCGTCAATATTGATGTTGATGTTGCGAATCTTCCAACGATCGCCTTCGACGATGTTGTAAACCAAATCAACCAAATCATGTTCATCGCGCATCACGGTTTGCGGCTGCACTTCGGCATAGATAAAGCCAAAGGAACCATATCCATACATGATTTCCGCGACATCTTTTCGCATCAGCGTGCCGTTGAACATATCGCCTTGCTTAAGCGACAGATTGTCCATCAACGACTGGGTTTCGATGAATTGATTGCCGATAATCTTGACATCATTGACTCGGTAGCGAACCCCTTCGTTGACCACAAAGGTCACCGTCATCCATTTGCCTGAGGCGTCATAGCTGATCCGGCGACCGACCGTCGCCGTCAAGAATCCGAGGTTGTGGTAGTAGGATTCAAGCACCCTGACATCTTGGTCGATCTTGCTTAGATCAGCCTTGTTATTGAGATAGCGCAATACCCAGGCGGTTGGTCCACGACTGTTGATCACCTTTTTGAGCCGCTCTTCGCTGACGATCGTGCACCCTTCGATGCGGATCGCTTTGATCCGCTCCTTCGGACCTTCGTTGATCCGAAACAGCACGGCGTTGGGATCGTCGCCGGCACCGCGAACGGTCGCCACCACTGCTTGGTTGAACCCTTCCTCGTGGTAGTAATCCAACAGCCGGCGACGCCCTGATTCGATCGAAAACTCGTTCAGCGGATCGCCAGCGTTGACGCCTGAGCGTCCGGCCAAGTCGCGATCATTGATCGCCCGGTTGCCGTGGTAGTGAACGACGGAGATCGTCGGCCGTTCGCGGACCTTGAAATGCACCGCGATGCCGTCGGGCCGTTCCTGTAATTCGTAGGTCGCATATTCGAACAGCTCATGCAGGCGACGAATGTCCGCCAGCACCGTCTCGAACTCGTAGAAGCGATCTTTGCGAGTCTGTATTTTTTGAAACACTCGGTCGGTCGAGATGCTCGTGTTGCCGCTGATAGTGACATCCGCCACGATCGCATCGCCCGATTCGCGGACCGGTTTGACGCCGCCTCGCTCGTGCACGTAGTCCCGAAAGGCGGGCTTCTGTTGGGGTCCCGGAGGATCACCGCCGCCACCACCCGGACCACCACCAAATTGCCCACGCGCATCGCTGGCCCCGATCAGAGCAGCGAACAGCGTGATGATGGCAAAGGAAAGGGCCAGCCTCTGCGGCATGCCTAGGCTCCTGTAGCGGTGGGCGTCGGATTGATAGCGAGTCGTTACCTACCAACCACGCAACCGCCAAGACAAGCCGAGTTTGTTGCTCACTTCCAAACAGAACTCAGCTCATGCACGGTGAGCTGCTTGAAGCTCACCGGCGCTCCTTCGACCCGCACATGCACATGCCGTGAATCGCTGGCGGGACGGACGCCGCGTGAAATCGCGATCTGACCGCTGTTGCCAAAGCACTCGATCGACCCGCGGTCGACTAACAACTGCAACCGCACTTGGCCATCGACCGGCGGCAGCGGCACCCGCAGCCCCGCGCACTCAACGGTCTGATCCTCGGCGTCATACGTCACCACCGCACCGCGAAGGTTGAACACCACGCGGCTTCCCTGGGCCGGAGCAAACGTCGCATCGAGTTCCACCAGTTCCACATCGAGGTGGGCCAACGGATCGGCGTCACCCGGAGCGAGTGTCCATTCATCCAGGGAATGCGTCTGCTGGCGGATGGTGGCCAGTTCCTGCACCGGCTCGACGAACATCCGCGGACCCGCTGTGGTCGATCGCAGCGTGACTTCGACCGGCACCGCCATCTGCTGATTGAACGGCATCCCGGGGAAATGAATGTCCCGCGCCCAGCCGATTTGCACGCGGCGACCCTCGGGCGCATCGGAATATGACTGCGCGGCATAGTAATTCCCGTGCCACACTTGGTGCTTGCCCTCGTGTTCCGGGGTGAACCGTTTGCCGTCAAAGTCACCGATGACGTACTGCGCATCGGCGGCGTGCAGCACCCATTTGGTATTGGCTGCATCGCCGTCGACCGGCAGTTCAAAGAGATCCGGGCACTCGTAAAAGCCGGCGATGCGGCTCTCGGGCGTCCAGCTTTTCAGGTCCGGCGAACTGTAAAACGCGATCCACTGCTGACCTTCTGCCTCCTGATAGACCGCCATCACCCACCGCTGCGTCGGCTCATGCCACAGCAGTTTTGGGTCGCGGCCGACGTGCTTGACGACTGGATTGCCGGCAAACATTTCAAACGTCCGGCCGCGATCGTTGCTGTAGGCGATGATCTCCCCGGTCTGCGTGTCGGTCAGCGCCGCGACAATCACGTCTTCTGCACCAGTTTTCCAACCAGCGGTGTTGTTGCGATCGACGACCGCACTGCCGGAAAACGCACCGCCGTGGGTGTCTTCGCCAAACGGATGAAACCGGGTGCCCAGTTCGGTCCAGAGAAACAGGTCGCTGCTGACCGCGTGCCCCCAGTGCATATTGCCCCACGGCCAGCCATACGGATTGTGCTGGTAGAACAAATGCCACTGGCCCGCGTGGTAGACCAAGCCGTTGGGATCGTTGAGCCAGCCGCGCCGCGAGCTGAAATGGAACTGCGGTCGATGAGCTTCTTCATAAAGTTGATCCGCACCGGGCAGTTCGTCTGAGCTGCGGATCAGGTGCAGACCGCTGTTGCCACCGGCGGCCAGCGTCAGCGTTGCTGCTGCGCCTTGCCACTGGGAAACGTCGCTAAACACCCAGAAGTCGGGCGACTCGCTGAGCACGATGTCGAACTGCCGCACAACCTGATCGTCGACGCTGATCCGCATGCGGACCGGCGCGCCTTGGGCGCTGACCGGCAGGTGCAGGTAGCGGTGCGCAAGCTCGATCGTCCGCGCGTTCGTCGGCTCGATCGCGCGGCGGTCGCTCAGGACGATCTGGTCGACATTGATGTGTCCCCAACCGCCGGTCGCCGAATCGATGATCCGAATCCGCGCTTCGCGGGATTGGTGTTCGGTCAGGTCGAAGCTGGCCCACAGCAGCCCTTCGTCGTCATGTCCGCTGGCCCGAGCGACGACTTGATCGTCGATCAGCAGTTGCAGTTCGCACTGCTCGGGTTGGTGGCCGCCGCCGATGAGGAAGTTGAGGTACTTGCGCTGAAGCTGCAGCGGTGGGCTGAGCAGCGTGCCGGTCGACGCATCGCCACCGTGATAGCTGTTGACCAGCCGCTCGCCTTCAAAACCGGTCACCGATCGTTGACGCGGCAGCGTGCCGCGAACTGGCCCGGGACCAAAGGCGTCGCCCGTGACCTGCCACTGACCATACGACTCGGATTCAAAATCACTGACGACGATATCGGGCCGGTCGGCCGCCGCCGCGAAAGTCGCTGCCGTGAGCCACGCCAGCGCAAATGGAACCAGGAGTTGCAATCGCATGAGGCCGCCTTGGTGCTTGAGTCGTGGTGTAAACTGTGCTGGCGTTCGCGGTCAGACCCGCGGCTGCCCAATTTACCATCCAGCGGCGCCGGTGGTGACAAAGCCCCAGAGCGAGCGATAGGAACCGATCGATGCGAGTTCGTACTCTTGCTATTTCTGCTGTCCTCAGCGTGGTGACCGCGCTGCTGTCCCTTACACCGGCCCGCCAACCACCGGTTCCAACTCTACAACTTAGCGGATGATCCCGCGGAGAGTCGTAATGTGATCGCCCAGCACGCTCAGCGAGCGGAAACGATGCAGCGACAACTGCGACAATGGGAAGCTGGAGTGATCCGCAGCGTTGGCGGCGCTGACTACTGATCGGTCCCTGTTCCGGGCCCTCACGGGACCCGGCAGTCAATGGATCGGGCCTATGGCCCTCCGACGCTCAACGATGATTAGGCGTCGGGTTCGCCGCGACGCTCACGTGGCCCGCGACGTTCACCTTCGCCGCGACCTTCACGATCACCGCCGCGGCGACCGCCTTCGGCAGCCGGTCCGCGGTCACCGCCGCGACCACCAAAGCCACGGCCGTCACCGGGGCGCTGTGGTCCGCGGGCCGCCATCTCGCGCAGTTGCGTCCGCTGTTCTTCGGTCAGGATTTGATCCAAACGGGTGCGCACTTCCTGCTGCAACGCTTCGAGTTGCTCGATCTGTTCGGGGCTCAGCGCGAGTCGTTCGACCAGCGGGGGCGGCAGAATCTGACCGGGACGGAACATCGGTGGTCCGCCCTGCGGTCCTCCGGGGCCGCGCTGCCCAAAGCCTCCGGGCCGTCCTTCGCGGCGTTCCGCACGGCCTTCGGTGCGTCCTTCGGCGCGTTCTTGACGGCCTTCAGCACGTCCCTCGCGACGTTCTTCGCGCCCCTCGCGACGCTGCTCCTGACGCGCTCCTTCTTCAGGAGCTTGAGCGAAAGCCAACGGTGCACCGGTCAAGCAGCAGGCGGCGAATCCAGACAGGACAAGTGTTCTCAAACGCATCAGATCGTTCCTTGTGGAGGTTGAGTTGCGGCAATCCTGGGGAGTGGCTGCAGCGCCGACAGACGTCGCAGCGGACTGCCTCACCGCATGCATTAACCACAGCAAGAGCAAGAAGTATCGGTGACCGCACCGAAACTCGCGCCTGCTGAAATCGGGCTGCTGCGATCCTCACTGCTCGTTCCATGCCCGCCGCAACGGGCGAGGTGTCTCTGTGAGCCCCGGTGGTAACTTAGTAAGATCATCACAGCGGCCTCTACTTGGGGCCTCAATGCCCTCGTGCCGCTCTGCTTGCTTACCTGCCTTCCTTCCCCTTGCTTTCGGCGATCGGTGATGACGCGTTTTCTCTGTCATGCCTTCGACGGCTGCTTGCTGCTCCTGCTGCTCGCCTGCACGCCTGCCCGCTCGGCCGACGATTTTCCGCTGCCCTACAACAGCGAAACCGACACGACGCAGACGCTGATGTCGGCCACCGAAGCAGCCGCGTCCTGGAACGTGCCGGATGGATTTACGGTTTCGGTGTTTGCCAGTGAGCCGGAGGTGCAAAACCCGATCGCGATGACCTGGGACGCGCGCGGCCGATTATGGATCGCCGAGAATTACACCTACGCCGAACGCACGCAACGGTTCGATCTCGCGCTCCGCGATCGCGTGCTGATCTTTGCCGACACCGATGGCGACGGAGTTGCCGACATACGGACGGTGTTCACCGACTCAGTGCAGATGCTGACCAGCGTCGAAGTCGGACATGGCGGCGTGTGGCTGATGTGCCCACCGCAGTTGCTGTTCATCCCCGATGCCGACGGCGATGACGTTCCGGATGGCCCCGCCCAAATCGTGCTCGATGGGTTCGAGGTCGCCCGCGACAATTATCACAACTTCGCCAACGGCTTGCGATTCGGCCCCGACGGCTGGCTGTACGGACGCTGCGGCGGTTCCTGTCCGGGGCGGATCGGCAAACCGGGTACGCCGGATCACGAGCGGTTTGCGCTCGAAGGCGGCATCTGGCGCTACCACCCGGTCCACGGCGATTGCGAGGTGCTCAGCGCCGGGACGACCAATCCTTGGGGACACGATTGGAATGAAGTCGGCGAGCTGTTCTTCGTCAACACCGTCAACGGCCACCTCTGGCATCAGATCGCCGGCGCACATTATATGCGTCCCTTTACGCTCGACCCCAACCCGCGGGTCTATCAGATGCTCGACATGCATGCGGATCACTGGCATTTCGACACCGGCAAAAGCTGGACGGACTCGCGGCACGGCGCCGCCAATGCGCTCGGCGGCGGGCACGCGCACTGCGGCACGATGATTTACCACGCCGATCAGTGGCCGGCGGAGTATCGCGGCCGGCTGATGACGATCAACCTCCACGGACGCCGGGTCAACCAAGAACTGCTGCGACGCAGCGGCAGCGGCTATGTCGCCAGCCACGGCGACGACATCCTGCTCAGCGACGACCCGTTTTTCCGCGGGATGGAACTCAGCTCTGGCCCCGACGGTGCCGTCTACGTGCTCGACTGGAGCGACACCGGCGAGTGCCATGAGTCGACCGGCGTGCACCGCACCAGCGGCCGAATCTTTAAAATCAGCTACCGCGGCGATGCTTCACAAACAGGGACAGCCACGCAGACCATAAAGGGGACGCACCAGAACGTTGATTTGCGGCCCGCGTCTGACGAGCAACTCGTGGCACTGCACGCTCACGCCAACCAGTGGTATGCCCGCCAGGCGCGGCTGCTGCTGCAGCACCGCGCCGCCGCGGGGCAGCCGATGGAGGCCGTCGCCCAGTCACTGCGGTCGATCGTGCAGTCCAGCGACGCAGTAGCGGCGGTGGGCGCGATGCTGAAGCTGCACGCGATCGGCGAATTGCCGCAGGCGTTTGCGCTGGCGCAGTTGCAGCATCCACAGGAGAGCGTCCGCGCGTGGGCGATCCGCAGCCTGAGCGACCGCTGGCCGCTGGACGATTGCTACGGCCCCGTCAAAACGGTGCCGGCCGTCGATGAGAAAATCAAACGCCGCTTGGTGGAGCAGGCCCGCAGCGATTCATCGGCGCTAGTGCGATTGACGCTGGCTTCGACGCTGCAGCGGTTGCCGCTGGTCGACCGGGCTGAACTGGCGATTGCGTTGGCCGCCCATGCTGGGGACGCCGAGGATCACAACTTGCCGCTGATGCTGTGGTACGGGCTGATGCCGCTGGGCGATTCGCATCCGCTGGAACTCGCCGAAGTCGGCGCGCGGTGCCAGTGGCCGCTGACCCGGCAATTGATCGCCCGCCGGCTCAGCGAGCGGATTGGTGACGATGCCGCGCCGCTGGAAGCGTTGATCGGCAAGGTAGCGCACAGCGGTGATCCTCAAGCTGCCCACGCCGTGATATTAGGGATCGCCCAAGGATTGAAAGGCTGGCGCAAGGCACCGCTGCCCAAGGGCTGGGAAAAACTCGTCGCGATCGTCCGCGGAACCGACGACGACCCGTTGAACGATGCGTTAGGCGAGTTAGCCATCGTGTTCGGTGACGGTCTGGAGCTGGAACAAGTCCGGCGAATGGTGCTCGATGAACACGAGGAGATCAGCGTCCGCCGCTCGGCGCTGCAGGCGCTGGTGAATCAACGGCCCGACGACCTCCAGCAAATCTGCAGCCGGCTGGTCGGCGATCCGCGGATCAATCTAATCGCGGCGCAGGGGCTGGCGCTCGACGATGATCCGGCCTCCGCACAACTGCTGGTTGACTCGTATCGTCGGTTTCGCAGTCCCAACCGCGCCGCGGTGATCGCGATTTTGAGCTCACGGCCATCGTTCGCTGACGTGCTGCTGACGGCGATCGAGTCGGGCAAGATCGCACGGCAAGAGGTCTCGGCGTATGACGCCCGAGCGATCCGTTCGCTCGGCGATGAGCGGCTGACGGCCAAGCTCGGGCAGGTGTGGGGTGAAGTTCGCCAAACGCCCGAAGACCGCCAGGCCAGCATGGCAGCGCTGAAGCAAATGTTGACCAACGTCACCAATCCAGCGGCGATCGACCTGTCAGCCGGCCGAGCGCTGTATCACGAATTGTGTGGCAAGTGCCACAAACTGTACGGCCAAGGCGAGGCGATCGGGCCCGATTTGACCGGATCGAACCGCAACAATCTCGACTACTTGATTGAAAACGTGCTCGACCCCAGCGCAGTGGTCAGCAAAGACTACCGGGTCAGTTTGTTGATGATGGCCGATGGCCGCGTGCTCAACGGCGTGATCGTGTCGCAGAACGAGCGCACGGTGCAGTTGCAAACGCAGACCGAGCGGCTGGCAATCGACAAGAGCGAGATCGACGAGGTGAAACTCACCGCGCAGTCACCGATGCCCGAAGGGCAATTGGAGAACCTGACGGCCGAACAAATCCGCAATCTGTTCGCTTACCTGATGCATCCGGTCCAAGTCCCGCTGCCGGCTGCGACCGACTGACATAGCGTCATCGTAGTGCAATGGACTTCCATGCTAGCCGGGATGTAGGAGATACATCTCTGGATCAGCAACTCACTCGGAATGGAGTCCGAACATGGAAGATCGAGCGTTTGAATCAGGCGGCACCGGATCTCCTCGGCTCCAACCGCTGGCACGGCCTCAGACTCCGCGGCGAGGCCGGACAGCAGGAGTGCTCGCCTTAGCGATACTCGCGCTGGGCGCCGTCAGCATGAGCGCTGGTTTGCAGCGGCAGCCAATCGCTGAACCTAGGGTCTATTTGCCGGCAGGGGGGCTGCAGGTGGTAGCGAATCATCCTGCCGATGACGGCCCCCTGTCGGTTCACAGCTATGATGTGACGGACGTTTTAATACGGATGGACGAGTTGCGACCGACAGAGCCTGCGGAACAGTCGCTATTAGCCGCCTGCTTAGCAATCCTCCCCGGTACCGTGCAACTTGAAAACGGCACCCTAACGGCAAAGCTCAACGAAAAAAGTCACGAGCGGCTGCAACAGATGCTCGCCGCCTGGCGCGTGGGAGGTCACCGTCAGATCCTCATTGAGTTGCGGGTCATTCAAGCCGATCTGTCGCTCGCCTCCTCGATCGACTGGCTGCAGGCGAAGGTCAACAATCTCCAGCAGCGCGGCTCACTCCCCGTGGTTGCCGCACACATTTCAGACGATCAGTTGCGCCAGTTCGTTCAAGATGTGTCGGCAGATTCCCACAGCAACATCCTCCAGGCGCCCAAGATGACTCTCTTCAACGGCCAAACCGCAACGATCATCGACCGCGTTCAGCGTCCGTTGGTAACTGCCGTCGAGCCGCAGGACGGCGGATGGTTGCAGCCGGTGATCGAGGTGCTCGACGAGGGGATGACGATGACGTTGCGTGCGGTAACGACCGGTGACGGCACGGTCGAGCTGATGTTTGATCTGCAGACATCGCGGATCGATGCGGTCGCAGTGGCGAACCTGCCGTATCCGCATCCCGAAGGACCGGATGGCAAAGTAACGGTCCAGGTTCCCACGGTCTTGACCACGTCGGCCGCTGCCACCGTGCAACTGCCAGCGACACAGAGCCTGCTGATTGCGGCACCGCAACCGTTTAACTCGTCCGAGGACGATGCAACTCCCGCCGCGATTTTCTATGCGCTCACACCACGCCTGATCGAGGCGTTCGAAGTCGCTCCGGCAGTCGACCAGGTAGCAACTCGAGCTCTGCCACAACTGAACGATTACAGCCATTGATATGGCAACTTTCGTCGAACCATTCAGAGCCCAGAACGGCCTCGTTCCTGTTTGCTTCGTTTCGAGCACGAGCACGAGCACGAGCACGAGCACGATGGAGTTGATTCGCTGCTAGATCCCGAAAGCAAGCGGTCGCACCAACCACCAACCTACGGGCCAATGCGTGGCGGTTCGGCCGGAACAGGGTCGTCGCTGCGGCGGAAAGTGGCATCGATCGTCTCGGTTTCATTCTCAAATTGGACGCTGCTGTTGACGTAGGTCCGCACTTGCAGCTTGCCGCTGACCCGCCGCAGCAGCCAGCCGCAGATTAAGCGGCGGCTGACGGGGATCAGTAGCGCCACCCCCAGCAAGTCGCCCAGCAAACCCGGGAGCACGAGCAAGCCGGCGGCGAGCACGATCATCACGGTGTCGGCGATCTCCGTCGCTGGCGGGCGTCCTTCGGCCACGGCCTGGCGAAACCGCCACACGGCGAACATCCCCTGACGCCGAGCGAGGATTACACCGAGCAAGCCCGTGAGGATCACCACAACGAACGCAGTCGCGGCGCTCGTGATACTCGCAAACTGCAACAGCAGGTACAATTCGACCAGCGGATAGATGACGAACAGCAACAGCAGGCGAAAGAACATTAGGCTCTCAAGTGAGGGAATTGGGTTGCCCGGCGCCGGCTTCATTGTGGACGGTTGATCGCCAAAGCGTCAGCGGCCATTCTTCGCATTCGCCCGCCACTTGACCACCAACCTCAACGTCCGCGCCTTGCGGAAAGTGTTTTCAGAGACCTCACGGATGGAACCAGCAGCGCCCGAGTTGACCCTGACTGAAGAACCTCTGAGCACGGGGATCGAAGGCAATCTGTACGCCCGTTTATGGCGACCGGCGGACCGCTCCAGCAGCGGTTGTGTCGTGATCGTGCATGGGCTGGGTGAACATGGCCAGCGGTACCGGCCGGTAGCGGAGTGGCTGGCCGAATCCGGCTGGGCCACGCTCACCGCCGACCTGCCCGGACACGGCAATTCACCGGGACGGCGCGGCCACATCCGCAGCTATCGCCGCACGCTGGTGGAGATTTCGACGATGCTCCGCACGGCGTACGAACGGACCGCTGGGGTGCCGCTGGTGCTGTTGGGACATAGTATGGGCGGCAACCTCGCAGCCAATTACATCTTGCGGCGGCATGAAATCGCGGCGGAGGCGCCGGAGCCGGTCGGGTTGGTGCTCTCGGGTCCGATGTTCTTGCCGCAGCAACCGCCGCCACGGCCGCATATTTTTGCCGCCTGGTTGACCGGCCAGTTGCTACCGTGGTGGACGATTCGCACGCCAGTGAAGACCGATCAATTGTCGCACGATGAAACGGTCTTGCAGTGCGTCCGCGAAGATCCGTTGATGCACAACCGGTTGTCGTTGTACTTAGCGACGCAGTTGCTCGCTCAGGGACGGCACGCGCTGGATCACGCCGCGCGGCTCGACCTACCGGCGCTCGTCCTGCACGGCGAGGCCGATCCGATCACCAGTTACCGGGCCAGCGAATCGTTTGCGGTGCGGGCTGGCGAACAGGCGACGTTTGTTTCCTTTCCCGGCATGCTGCACGAGATTTTTCATGAACCCGATCGCCAGCAGGTGTTCCGCGTGTTGCAAGCTTGGCTGCAGAAGGTGAGGGCAGGGGCATGACGCGGCAGGCAAACCGCCGGGATTGGGACGCTGAGGATGAGGACGACGACGGCTACGACGATAGCGTCGGCTACGGTGACGACAGCGACGAAGATGAAGAGTACCAGGAGTTCCTCGAGCGGGAGTTCGGTGGTGGTCAGGGCGGCTCGCGGCTGAGCCGGTTGCAGTACGCGACCGTGATCGTGCTGCTGTTGATCTTCATCGTGCCACCGCTGCTGTACGTGCTTTCGGCGCTCACACAATGAATCCGCCCCTGTCCAATGAGCCCCAAATTGTCGCTGATCCGGGCATCGACGCCGCGGGCCTACGAGCCTCTCAACAGGTGATTCAGTCGGGTGATTGTCGCTCGGTCCGCTACTTTGCCGAGATCGACTCGACCAATTCGGCGGCCTGCCGCGATTTGAACCGTGGCCAATGCCAGGATCCCGCGCTGCTGCCGCGACTGTATCTGGCCGACGCGCAGACGGCGGGCCGTGGGCGCAGCGGCCGGCAATGGCTCGCCGATAGGGGGACACTCACCTTTTCGCTCGTCTGCGCCGTCGCTGACCAGCAGCCGCTGTCACTGCCCGCCGCCGTGCTGCCGCTGGTGGGCCTGGCGACCGGCGTAGCGATTGCCCGCGGAGCCGAGTACCTGGCCGCTCCGGTGACCGCGCGGATCAAGTGGCCCAACGATGTGCATGTCGGCGGCGGCAAAATCGCGGGCGTGTTGGTCGAATCGGTCGCCAGTCGCAGCGACCGCGTGGTGGTCGGCATCGGGCTCAACGTCGCAACCGACCTGCAGCGGTTTGCCGAAGCGGTGCACTGGCCGGCACGCTCGCTGAGCGAAATCGCCCGCGGCCCGACGGAACGTTACGACTGGCTAGCGGAGCTGCTCTCGCAACTACGTCAGGCTTATGAGGAACTGGCGACCGAGCCGCAGCAGTTGCTCCAGGAGCTGCGCAGCCGCTGCTTGCTCACCGGCTCCGAAGTCCGCTACCAAAGTGGGGGGGCGGTCCAGCGCGGCCGCTGCGTTGGGATCGATGGCCAAGGGGCGCTGCTGGTGCAGAGCGACAACACGGTGCAAGCGCTCCGCAGCGGCGAAGTTTGGCAAGTCCGCACGCTGAGTTAGACGCTCGCGATCATGAATGCATCCGCGGCAGCGGGCAGCCGCGAGCGATGACTGCGGTTTCTGCGGCCGAAAGCTGCTCCAGTCGCTCGCGCACGACTTTGCGGTCGCCACCTGTAAAATTTTCCGCCAAGCGGACGTAGGTCGTGTGGTGGCGAGCTTCGCTTTCAAACAGGCTGCCGTAGAACTCCGCCAGTTCCTCATCGCGGCCGGCCATGTGGTCGCGGAGCAGGGCGAAACGTTCGCAACTGCGAGCTTCGATCAGGCCGGCGACCAGCAGCCGGTCGATGCCGCGGGCCGGTTCGCCGCTGCGGACCAAGCTGTTGAGTTCGCGGCCATAGGGCCCCGGAACGAGCCGGCGAAACGGGATCTGCCGCCGCTGCAGCAACTCGATCACCATCCAGTAATGCTCCAGCTCTTCCTCGACGATCCGGCTCATCTCGCGCCCCAGTTCCAGGTCGTCGCTGTAGGAGTTCAGCAAGTTGAGCGCTGTGGTGGCCGCTTTGCGTTCGCAGTGGGCGTGGTCGATCAAGATCTCGTCTAGGCCGGCATCGACCTGTTCAAGCCAACGGGTCGCCGATGCGGAGCGTAAATGCAGCATGTCGAGTGAGTGAGTCGGTGAGGCAGAGAGTCAAGAAACCACGAAAGATCATACGTTCCGACGCATAACCGATCGACCGGTTGCCAACTGGTCGCACTCCGATCGGCGGAGCGATCGGCGACGTTGGAAATCACGAATGCTTGATCGTCCGGTTGTCGGATGGCTGCGGGATCGGAACAATCGAGCAACAACTGACAGTGTGGCGAGTTTTGTCTTGGGAGCGTAGTGGGATGGCATTTTGGAGGTCCAAATCGGAACAACCGGCGGCTAATTCACCCCAGAAGACGCCTCCTGCGGCGGGCTCGGCAAGCGGCGGCCAGGCGGAGGGCGGCAGCCTGCTGTCACGGATGCGCGCTGGGCTTGAGAAAACCCGCGCGGTGCTCAACACCGATGTTCGCGACCTGTTCAAGTCCGAAGGCCGGTTGGTCGACGACACGTTGCTCGAAGAGTTGTTCGCCCGGCTGATTCGCACCGACATGGGCGTCGAGCCAGCGACGGAGATCTGCGAGCGGGTCGGCCGCGATTACCGTGCCCGCGTCGTGCACTTCGACGAGTTGCTGCAGACGATCGCGCAGCAAACCGAGGACATGCTCAGCGGCGCGTCGACTCAGTTGGCCCGAGCCGAATCGGGCCCGACGATCATCTTGGTGGTCGGAGTCAACGGCAGCGGCAAGACGACGTCGATCGGCAAGTTGGCCAACAACCTGCACCGCAGTGGTCAGCGGGTGTTGCTCGGCGCCGGCGACACGTTTCGCGCCGCGGCGGTCGAGCAGTTGACCGTCTGGTCGCAGCGGATCGGCTGCGACATCGTCACCGGGCCACCCGATTCCGACCCGGCCAGCGTGGCCTTTCGCACTGCCCAGCGGGCGGTCGAGGAACAATACGACGTCGCGGTGATCGACACCGCCGGGCGATTGCAGAACCAGACGCACCTGATGCAACAACTGGACAAGATCCGCCGCGTGGTCAGCAAGCAGATCCCCGAGGCGCCGCACGAAGTGCTGCTCGTGCTCGATGCGACCGCCGGGCAAAACGCAATCAGTCAAGCGCGGGGCTTCAGCGAAGTCGCCGGCTGCACCGGGATCATCCTGGCCAAGCTCGACGGCTCGGCCAAAGGCGGCGTGATCCTGCCGATCCGCCGGCAGTTCGACCTGCCGGTGAAGTTCGTCGGGCTCGGCGAAGGGATCGACGATCTTTCGCCGTTTGACCCGGCCAGCTTTGCGGCGGCGCTGTTCAGCCGCTAAACCACCTCTGCTTCCCAGCGGCTGCTCCCCCTAGCCGTACTGTGACCGCCGCCTAGCTTTGCCTAAGCCGCATGCGCGGAATGAATGGCGTTTCTGATGCAAGCGTTTTGTCAGGTCCGCGATCGCCGTTAGCGCGCGCGTTTTGCGGACTATTTAGCGAAAATCCCCCGCATTGTCTCGATAACGAATTGCGACGGGAAGTCGCAACACATGGTTCTTGGGGACCTCGGACGCCGTGGCGGCGGTGTGACGCACGAACCCATCAGTGACTTGTCGCCAGAGCCCCGGCGTCCCGAGAGGGCGGCAGCAGAACTCAGCGGCAATTTGAGTCACTTCCATTTGAACCAACTCAGGGATTGGGAGCAGAGACAGATGAAGCTTAGCAAAATGGCGCTCGTTGCCGCGATCGCATGCGGGATCCACGGTAGCGTCGCATCGGCCCAGCAAGTCACGTCCGGCGTCACGCAGGTGTCGCACTTCGCCTCGAACTGTGACTGCGGCCAACCGGTCTGTGGCTGCGAAGCACCAGCGGGCTACTGCGGCACCGGCGGCTGCGACTCCGGGTTTAACTTTGGCAGTTGCTTTGATGGCTTAGGCGATGGCTGCCTCGGCGAACCGTGGACGCTGTTCGGCGACCACTGTGGCTGGACCGCTGGCGGCTGGGTGCAGACCGGCTACCACACGTCCCGGCTGGAGAACTTCAACACGCGGCCCGACGAAGTGCAGTTGCATCAGGCGTGGCTGTATGCCCAGAAGAAGCTCAACACCCGCAACGGCTTCGACATCGGCGGCCGGATCGATTATCTCTACGGCACCGATGGCCAGGACCTGCAAGCCTTCGGCACCAGCCCACGTGGCTGGGACAACGATTGGGATCACGGCAGCGACTACGGCCATGCGATCCCGCAGTTGTACTTCGAAGCCGGCTACGGAGATCTGTCGGTCAAGATCGGTCACTTCTTCTCGATCGTCGGTTGGGAAACGGTTGCCGCACCGGACAACTTCTTCTACAGCCACTCCTACACGCGGTACAACAGCGAGCCGTTCACCCACACCGGGGCCTTGGCGACCTACAACGTGTCGGACAACGCGACCGTCTATGGCGGTTATGTGATGGGTTGGAACAGTGGGTTCGACGACAACGGCGATGCGTTCCTCGGCGGAACGTCGCTGCGGCTGACCGAGGACTGGACCTTCACGTATGCGACCGTCGGGGGTGTGTTTGCCAACGGCAACTATGGACCGCGTGAAACCGGTTACATGCACAGCATCGTCAACCAGTACAAACTCACTGACCGGTTGAGCTACATCAGCCAAGGGGACGTGCTGCAGAGCGAAGGGGCCGATGGATCGACCTTCCGAGACACCTACGGGCTCAACCAGTACCTGATCTACGGGATCAGCGATCGCCTGGCGGTCGGCAGTCGGTTTGAGTGGTGGAGCGTCTCCAAGGACAGCGAGGGCTACTATACCCCTGGCGCCGATATTCCAGGTCGGGCTGACGTCTACGCTTTGACCACAGGCTTGAATTACCGGCCGCACGCCAACGTCGTGATCCGTCCGGAAGTTCGCTACGACTGGGTCCGTGGCGTCTCATCCGCCGAGCTGGATTCGGTTACGACCCTGGATGGCGACCGGCCGCTGTTCGACAGCGGGCGTGACGAGTTCACCTTCGGGATCGATACGATCTTCACGTTCTAAGTTCGCTGGAACGACACGACGCAGTGCTCACGCAGAGCTCGGCAGCCGCAAGGTTGCCGGGCTTTTTTCGTTTGTACAGGGGACCGCTTTCCAGCACGCCCCTCGTTCCTCAAAGACGGGGAGGTGTCACGCCGATCAGCACGACCAACTCTGCGCAATCGTCACGACCCGCCAAAAGCATCCTCAAATAACGCAGCACTTGTGTCACCTAGGGGCGACAGGTTCAACCCCAACCGTGCTGCGCGTCGATAGCGAAATCGGATGTTTCCAGAACAAGGAAGGCCCGATAGGGCGGCGAGCATTCCTCGTTCACTTTCAACACGATGATGAAAATCCCTAAAAGGATTTGGGAGTTAGCAACACGATGAAGATTAGCAAGCTGGGTTTCCTTGCGGTTCTGCTCGCCGGGACCGGGGCAAGCGCCCACGAAGGCCAGTACTCGGCGTATTCGTCCGGAGCACCCACCGGCAACGCCCAAGTCGGCTACTGCGATTGCGGTCAAGCGGTGTGCGGCTGTGAGGCGGTCGGTCCGACCTGCGGCGCCGAGACGCTGGGCTGTGACAGCGGCTGCGATTCCGCTGGCGGATTCGGCGGCTTAAACCTGGGGCTGCTCGACTGCGGCGATCTGGACGAACCGTGGACGCTGTTCGGCGAACACGGCGGTTGGTCAGCCGGCGGCTGGGTACAAACCGGTTACCACACCGCAGCGATGGCGAACTTCAACAGCCGCCCCGACGAAGTGCAACTGCACCAGGCGTGGCTGTATGCCCAAAAGACGATCGACACCAGCAACGGCTTCGACATCGGCGGTCGGATCGATTATCTCTACGGTACGGATGCCCAGGACACGCAGGCGTTCGGCACCACGCCGCGCGGCTGGGACAACGACTGGGACAACGGCAATGACTACGGTCACGCGATCCCACAGTTGTTCTTCCAAGCCGGCTACGGCGACCTGTCAGTCAAGGTCGGCCACTTCTTCACGATCATCGGCTGGGAAGTCGTCTCCGCGCCGGACAACTTCTTCTACAGCCGTGCCTACACGATGGTCCACAGCGAGCCGTTCACCCACACCGGGGCGCTGGCGACTTACAACGTGTCCGAAGACCTGAGCGTCTACGGCGGCTATGTGATGGGCTGGGACAGCGGCTTTGATGACAACGGCGACGCCTTCCTCGGGGGCGCTTCGTTGCAATTGACCGACGACTGGAACCTGACCTATGCGACCGTTGGCGGCGTGTTCGCCAACGGCAACTATGGACCGCGTGAAACCGGCTACATGCACAGCATCGTCAACCAGTACACGCTCACCGAAAAGCTGAGCTACATCACGCAAGGCGACTTGCTGCAGAGCGAAGGGGCCGATGGAGAAACCTATCGCGATACCTATGGAACCAATCAGTACCTGATCTACACGCTCAATGACCGCCTGGCCGTGGGCACGCGGTTCGAATGGTGGAGCGTTGCGCGGGACAGCGTCGGCTTCGGCGGGACGGCCGGTGCTGACAGCCGCGTCGATATCTACGACCTGACGGCTGGCTTGAATTATCGGCCGCACGCCAACGTCGTGATCCGTCCTGAAGTTCGCTACGACTGGGCCCGCGGAGCCAGTTCGGCCGAGCTAGCGGACCTGAACTACGGCAACGGCTTATTCGAAAGCGGCCGCGACCAGTTCACCTTCGGCATCGACTCGATCTTCACGTTCTAAGCTCCAGCGAGCAGTGGATTGATGTTCTACAAACGCCCTCCGGACTGACGTTCGGGGGGCGTTTTTCGTTGCCATCATCAGCCTGTACATCAACTGCCTAGCTTTTGAGCGATGTAGCCCTCTGTTTCGCCTACGACTTAAGCAACCGCAACCGGTTTCGACCGCCTGTCCAGCCCGACTGTGATTTTTCTCTAAATCGCAAAGCGTTTACTAAAAGCGACTTACAACCAGTCGTTAACTCGTTTCTGTTGCCGTGGCCCGGGCGTTGCGATGCCTCTACCGCTACGTTCAGCAGCAAGCACTGACAACTCGTGATCCTTGTTTTGATAACGATTTTGCAGGCCCAGGCAGGAACTGGCAAACTCGAGTTGGCAGGTTTGCGCCGGACGTGATCCGCTGGCTGAGTTTTGTTGAAATCCCGCAAGACTGCGGGGTGGCAGGGTCAAGCGGTTTATCGGTTTCAATAGGCGAGAACCATACAAATGACACAAGCAGTAAGGGGGATGCCCCTTCGGATCGCTCTCCTCGTGGGGATGTTGGGGGTTGGCATGTCACTCGCGTCGGTCGCGTCCGCACAGGATAGCGCCCCGGCGGTAGTGGAAACCTTAGTCGAGACCGACGCGGGTGACAGCGCCATTTCCGAGGCCACCATTTCCGGCGCCTCGGACATCGAGTACACGATCAACACCCTGATCATGTTCATCTGTGCCGTGTTGGTGCTGTTCATGCAGGCCGGCTTCGCGATGGTAGAGGTCGGGCTCAATTCGGCCAAGAACACGGTCAACATCCTGGCCAAGAACGTTCTGGACGTCGCGATCGGGATCATGCTCTACCTGCTGGTTGGCTATGCCTTGATGTATCCGAGCGAGTGGAGCATCGACGGTTACCTCGGCACCACCGGATCGTTCGTCGAGCGTGACGGCGTGGGCGAAGTGGCCCGCGGTGAAAACTACAGCAATTCGGTCGATTTCTTATTCCAAGTTGCCTTCGCAGCGACAGCGGCGACCATCGTTTCCGGCGCAGTCGCTGGCCGAATGAAGTTCGCTTCGTACCTGATCTACAGCGCTGTCTTGACCGGATTCGTTTACCCGATCAGCGGCTCGTGGAAGTGGGGCGGCGGCTGGTTGGATCAACTGGGCTTTCAGGACTTCGCCGGCAGCATCCTGGTGCACGGAGTCGGCGGCTTTGCTGGTCTGGCCGGCGCGATTTTGCTCGGACCTCGCATTGGCCGCTACAGCGCCGATGGCAAGAGCATTCCGTTGCCCGGTCACAACATCACCTTTGCAGCCCTGGGCGTGTTCATCCTCTGGGTCGGCTGGTATGGGTTCAATCCCGGCAGCCAATTGACGTATGCCGGGGCTTCCAATGCCGAAGCGACGACCTTCATCGCGGTCACCACCAGCATCTCGGCAGCAGCCGGTGCGATCGGTGCCTTGATTTTGGCCTGGATCCTATTCGGCAAACCCGACCTGACGATGGCGCTCAACGGCGTGCTCGGCGGTCTGGTCGGGATCACCGCCAACTGCGACCGGGTCACTCAGCCATCGGCGATCGTGATCGGACTGGTCAGCGGTGCGTTGGTCGTGCTGGGAGTGGTGATGCTCGACAAGTTGCGGATCGACGATCCGGTCGGCGCCTGGCCGGTCCACGGGTTGTGCGGCATCTGGGGCGGCCTCGCCACCGGGATCTTTGGCGAATTGCCCGAAGGCATCGACACGGTCGGCAGCTTCGTCGGGATTCAGTTGCTCGGCGCGGTCGTTGTCTGCTCGTGGTCGTTCTTCCTGATGTTGATCCTGTTCTCGGCGCTCAAGGCGGTCGGCTTGCTGCGGGTCTCACCGGAACATGAACAGGCCGGCCTCGACATTTCCGAACACGGCATGCACGCCTATCCATCGGACGCCATCGCCGGCGGCCTGGTGCACTAAGAAGTACCCTTCGCACGCCGCAGCGGCGGCGGGGCTGCGGTGCGAAGGCAGTTGAAACACGGGAGCTACCCACCGCCGCTTCGCCGTCGAAGGCTTCGGTCTTCGGCGGCGAGGCAACCGGCGGATACGAGACTTGGGACCGATGGTGGTCCTGACGCGTTCTTCTTGGCTCTTGCCTGGGCCAGAAGGATCCCAATGGCCCGTGGCGAGTGTCCGCCTCACTCGCCCGGGCCGGGGTTTCCTCTCCATCGCCCCCAACGCGTCCACAAGCCATTCTGCGAACGGCCACTTCACCCAGCAGCCCTTGTCGACCGGCAGCCCAGACCGCTTCAATGGTTCGCGCCGGCCCAATCGCTCGCTAACATATCTCTCCCCCACCCGATCCTGGCATTTTCGTCGCACCACGCGGCAAGGCGCAACGTGAAGCTCATCATTGCAATCATCCAACCAAACAAGTTGGAAGCGGTCAAAGAAGCCCTCACCAAGGTCGAAGTGTTTCGCCTGACCGTGATGGACTGCCAAGGATTCGGCCGCCAGAAAGGGCAAACCGGGGTCTACCGCGGTCACGAGTTCAGCGTCAACCTGCTCCGCAAAGTGCAACTGCAGATCGCGGTCAACGAGCCGTTTGTGCAACCGACGATCGATGCGATTCTCGAAGGCGGCCGCACGGGGCCCGGCGGCGAAATCGGCGATGGCAAGATCTTCGTGCTGCCGATGGATGACTGCATCCGCATCCGCACCGGCGAACGCGGCAGCGAAGCGATTTAGCGCAAGGTGGTCGAACGCTCCGCCGATGGAACCTTCCGGCCGGGGCTCCGATCGCGGAGCCTGGGTGGCACGTCCCTGAGGAACGAAGGGCGTGCTGAGAGAACTTCAGGATCACCAGGGAATGTGCCTTCGGCTCGAGATCAGATTCCAGTGCCCACGCCCATCGCTGGGGCTCTGAGCGTGCCACCCACCTCTGAACGTGCCACCCACAGCCACAGAGTGATTCCCGCTCTGGGACGGGCGGCCACTAAAATCCTCGAACAACCACTATTTCTTGATCACCAGCGGCAGCGAACCCTGGCCGTACTTCTGCCCCTTGACGCATTCCATCGACAATTCCAACCGGTATTCGCCCGGGGCGAGCTGCGCTGGCAGGTGCATCTGATAGGCGATGAAGTAGTCGCGGAGATAGTGGTCACACACCTGTTGATCGGCCGGCAACACCTGGCTGGCGACCTTCGTGCCGTGCGCATCGAAGATTTCGTAGCTCCCCTGCAGCTCGGTCTCATAGCCGTCCGCGGTGTGCAGCGCGACAAAATTGTCGACTTCGCAATAGAGAATCACCTGCTGGCCGGCTTCAAAACGATTGCTCGGAAAACGGGTGACTTGGCCGTAACTGAGAATTTCCGTACAGAACGCGAGCGATCGCAATTCGAGCTGCTCGGCGGACTGGCTCAGATGTTGAACGGCCGAGCGGAACTGCGGTAGCGCTGCGGCCAATCGCCGACTGGCTGCCGGATGACCGCCGGCCTGCGTGATCGTTCCCAGCGCCGTCAGTTGATGATTCAAGAATTGCTGTTCGCTGTCGCTGAGCCCGGCCAGCGGCTCGGCGGCCGCTTCGGCATCGCCAGCCAAGATCAGCAATTGCCGCTTGATGATTTCGCGGCGCAGGCGATCGCCGTCCGATTCATCGGGTGGAGCGATCTGCAACCGAGCCACGAGCGTTTCATACAGTTCGGCATCGCTCGCGATCTGGAGCCGGTCGGTTGACGATGGCATCAGCAGCGACGCCGCCACGTCCACGGGTTGTTCGGCAATCGGCAGCATCAGCATCGCTTCAGCAGGGCCGGGCGCGGTGCTACTGGCCGGGGTGATCGTCCCCGATGCGTCTCCCGACGCGGCGACTGCTTGTGTGACATCGCTTGCCGGAGTCGCAGCGGCCGTCGTCGCCGGGCTGGGAGTCGCCCCCAGTCGTACCGGCAGCACAGGTGAGTCAAATACATCTTCGGGCAGGGTGGGCAAGGCACTCAGCGACTGCTTTAAATGCTCGCTGATGTCGCTCGGTTGAGCGGTTTTGCTGGCCCGCGGTCCGATGGCTGCGACCAGTTGGGCAATCGCCTGCTGTTGCACTTCGGGCGGGCTATCGCGAAGCGCCGCGATCAATTCGGCCAGATCGTCTGGCTCGGCATCGACGCCGCTGGTCGGCTTGTGCGCGGCCTCGACCGATCCGCCTCCGCTCGGTTCGTCGGCTGGCACTTGGTCGGTAAAGACGATCGACGTCTCGGACTGCGAGCTGCGCGGTGCCGGCTCGCTCGGCTCAGCGTCGCTGAAGCGGTGGTAAGCGGGCGAACTTTGCGACCGTGCGGGCGTGGCGGCAGGCACGTTGGGTGCGTTGGAGGAAGCGAGCCGCATCGGCGGCGGCTGGTCATTCGAATCGTTGCCGCCCAGGTGCTGGCTGATCTGGACGTCACGGTCCTGTGGCAACCCCATCTGGCATCCGCCGGTCGCTGCCAATAGCAGCACGCTGATCACGTTCCATCGCTTGTCTCTCGAAGACATCAGTGCCTCGCCGTTGCTCGCCCCGTCCCGTATTTCGACCGTCTCGCACGTTAGGAAATCGACGCCAGCCGCTGCAATGCCAAAGCGGGCGCAGACCCAAGCACGGGTGCATGTCGGCTTTTGCAACCGCCCAGAATTCGGAGAATAGATCAATAGGAGAACTGCGGATTCCTGTGGTAAGCTGCGGAACGTAGGACTCGTGGGGTACCGTTTCTCGGCTAGGGAG
>Ga0182747_1000088_pt1 | contig 94465 bp, 86 predicted proteins | sample eDN3rd30CBELigBY_FD_128526 | JGI IMG/M metagenome (GOLD analysis project Ga0182747, IMG submission 128526) | Enriched backyard soil microbial communities from Emeryville, California, USA - eDNA 3rd pass 30_C BE-Lig BY (version 2) (version 2) | ecosystem: Environmental > Terrestrial > Soil >...
CCCAACGCCATCGGCGAGCAGGGCGCGCTGAAACTGTACGGCAGCGGCGTGAAGCCGACGTTCAATAAAGAGAGAGTGTAACTTTTACTCCGCTCATTCCCGCGCAAGCGGGAATCCAGAAAGCCTGGGTCCCCGCTTTCGCGGGGACGAGCGGCCGGGTGGGAAAGGACTGAGCCCATGAACATCGTCAATGTCGATTACGACGGCCTGATCCCGAACAATGTCGGACTCAACTCCGATACGCGCGTGAAGCGCGCGCTGGAGAAGTGGCACCCCGGTTACATCAACTGGTGGAACGACATGGGGCCGGAAGGCTTCCAGGAAGCGCTGGTTTATCTGCGCACCGCGGTGTCGGTCGATCCGAAGGGCTGGGCCAAATTCGATTACGTGCGGATGCCGGAATATCGCTGGGGCATTCTGCTGGCGCCGCAGGTCGAGGATCGCAAGATTCCGTTCGGCGCGCACAAGGGCGAGAAGGCCTGGCAGGAAGTGCCGGGCGAGTATCGCGCGCTGCTCCGCCGCCTCATCGTCATCCAGGGCGACACCGAGCCGGCCTCGGTCGAGCAGCAGCGACACCTCGGCAAGACCGCGCCCTCGCTCTACGACCTGCGCAACCTGTTCCAGGTCAATGTGGAAGAGGGCCGTCACCTCTGGGCGATGGTCTATCTGCTGCACAAGTATTTCGGCAGCGAAGGCCGCGACGAGGCCGACGCGCTGCTGGAGCGCCGCTCCGGCGATGCCGACACGCCGCGTATGCTGGGCGCCTTCAATGAGAAGACGCCGGACTGGCTGTCTTTCTTCATGTTCACCTATTTCACCGACCGCGACGGCAAGATGCAGCTTGAGGCGCAGGCGCAGTCCGGCTTCGATCCTCTGTCGCGCACCTGCCGCTTCATGCTAACGGAGGAAGCGCATCATATGTTCGTCGGCGAGACCGGCGTGACGCGGGTGATCGAGCGCACATGCGAGGCGATGAAGAAGGCCGGCATCGACGACCCGAACGACATTGCGGCGGTGCGCAAGCTCGGCGTCATCGACCTGCCGACGATCCAGAAGAAGCTGAATCTGCACTGTTCGTTGTCGCTCGATCTGTTCGGCAACGAGATTTCGACCAATGCGGCCAACGCCTTCCATTCCGGCATCAAGGGCCGCTTCCGCGAGGAGCGCCTGAGCGGCGACGACCACAAGCTGGAGAACGACACCTATCCGGTGCTGCGGCTCAAGAGCGGCATTCTGGTCAATGAGGACGCGCCCGCTCTGTCGGCGCTCAATATGCGCCTGCGCGACGACTACCTGAAGGATTGCGAGCTGGGCGTGTCGCGCTGGAACAAGGTGATCGAGCAGTACGGCATCAACTGTCAGATGAAGCTGCCGCACCAGGCTTTCCACCGCCAGATCGGCGAGTTCTCCAAGATCAAGGCCGATCCGGAAGGAAATATCGTCGATGAGGCGACCTGGGCGCGGACGCGGGATAACTATCTGCCGAACGACAACGACCGCGTCTATATCGAAGGCCTGATGCAGCCTGTGCTCGAGGTCGGCAAGTTCGCCTCATGGATCGCGCCGCCCAAGGTCGGCATCGACAACAAGGGTGGCGACTTCGAGTACGTGAAGCTGGCGTAACTCTTTACCCTCCCCACAAGGGGGAGGGTAAAGATTACGCAAACGCCTTGATCACCTCTTCCGGGATCGTCGCCGTCTTTATCTTCTCTGGATCGTCTGGGTGCTTCACCGCCCAGACGCGCGTTTCGGTGCCTTCGTTGCGCAAGTCACCGCCGAGCAGGATCTTGTGCTCGACTACGAAGCTGGAGCGACGAAATTCGGCGACGCGCGAGACGATTTCGATCTCGTCGCCATATTTGACCGGCTTCATGAAATTGGCACCGGCATCCACCAGGGCGATGCCGATAATGCCGAACCGCACATTGATGTCGTGAACCTTCACCCCTGTGGCGGCTTCGAACATCTGCCAGGTATTGGTGTCGAAATAGGTGAAGAACTTCGGATTGAAGACGATGCCGGCCGGATCGCAATCGCCCCAGGGGACGATAAATGGACGGCGATAGGTGAAAGTCGTCACGCGCGAAAATCTCCGGCTTCAGATGCGGCTATTGTAGAGCGTCAGCTCCGGGGTTACGAGGCCTTGCCGCCGGCCTTCTTCGGACGCGGGTCGGGCCATTCGGTGCGGTTGTGGGCGTCCCGCTCGAAGGCGGTCGAGCGCCGCTGCCGCTTCAGCGAGGCCCGGGGCGCAATCGGCAGATGCGGCGCCTCGTCCAGCGCCAGCATCAACCAATCAAGATCCTCGTCCGGCGTCAGCCAGCGCTCCGGTACATAACGGGTCAGCGCGAAGGGGCGCGAATACTCCATCAGCGATTTCTTGCCGCCCGGCAGGCAGTACTCATGGACATAAGACATCACCAGCTCACGTGGCGAGCGGTAGACCGGATCGCGCCAGCGCAGCACCGGGTGGTTGGTTTTGCTGATGGCGCCCCACAACCCGCGCTCCTTGAACACGGTGATGATGTGGTCGTAGTCGCTCGGCAGCGCCCGCATGTCGATCAGCCACGAGCGCCGGCCGTGGAAGGCCAGCGCCGCCACCGCGAACACGGCGCCTTCGGAGCAATGGGCCACCTTCGCCTTCAGCATGGTGCGTGGCGACATCGCCGTGTCGCCGAGGAGGCCGAAATTGGCGGGCATCTGGTCGAGGAAGGTCTGCACCTTGTGCGGCGCGTCCAGGCGCGCGAACAGGCGCCGCTCGGCGGGCGTGAGCAGGTCGATCAGGCGTTTGCGGTAGGCGGGCGTCACCATCGCCGGCAATCTAGGCGATTCGGGCGGGCGCTGTTCTAGCGCCGGTGGGCAGGTGCGCGCTCGCGCGGCTGGGGCTGCGGCTGGGCCCGCGCAACCTTGCGAGGCGCTGAGTGTGGCCGCGCCTGCGGCATGGGCACGTCCACACCCTCGACGGCCTGGGCGTGGGCGGCGATGGCCGCCGTTTCAGCGCGGGGCGATGGGCTCGGCAGCGGCACGTCCACTTTGGCCTCCGGCTTGGTCGGCGCCGCCGGGGACAGCAGCGCCGGGCTCGGCGGCGGGAAGGTGTCCGGCGAATAGACGTAGTTGTTGTAACGGTTGCTGCGGATCGGCTGGCTGGCGTCGCGGATGATGCGATCGCCCTCGCGCCGGTTTTCATAAGCGACGCCGCGGCCCGAGAACGACACCGCATAGGACGGGGTCTGTTCGATGATCGCGTCGGCCGCGGATACGGTGCGGTCGAAATCGCGCCGGTCGGCCGCGAGGCCACGGTCGAGGAAGGTCGAGGCGAAGTTCGGGTTGAACTTGATCGCCTGGTTCATGTCGCGGCTCGAGCGGTCGAAATCGCGGGTGTCGTAGTAGGCGAAGCCGCGGTTGTAGAGCGCCAGTGCATAGTTCTGGTCGATCGCCAGCGCGGCGTTGTAATCGGCGATAGCGCGATCCATGTCGCGCTTGTTGCGATAGGCGAAGCCGCGGTTGTTGAGCGCGCGGGCGTTCTTCGGCTCCAGCTTGATGGCCTGGGTGAAGTTGGCGATCGCCTCGTCGAAGCTGCCTTTGGAGTCGTAGGCAAGGCCGCGGCCGTTAAAGGCGTCGGCGTAGTTGGCGTTGAGCTTGATGGCGGCATCGAAATCCGCAATGGCCCGATCGAACTCCCGCTTGTCGGCGTAGGCGCTGGCGCGGTTGTAATAGGCGAGCGAATAGTTGGCGTCACGCTTGATCGCTTCGCCGAAGTCGGCGATGGCGCGATCGCCATCGTCCTTCTGACGCAGGGCGAAGCCGCGGTTGTTGTAGGCGACCGCGTTATCGCCATCGAGCTTAAGCGCGGCATCGAAGTCGGCGATGGCGGCGTCGAATTCGCCGCGCAGGCCGCGCGTCGTGCCACGATCGGTGAAGGCGGACGACGACTTGCCATCGAGCTTCACCGCCTGGTCGAAATCGGCGAAGGCACGCTCGATGTCGCCTTTCATGCGGAAGGCCCGGCCACGGCTCTGATAGGCCATGGCATTCTTCGGCTCGAGCCGGATCGCCTGGCTGAAGTCGCCCACGGCGCGGTCGAAGTCGCGCTTGTCGCGCCAGGCGACGGCGCGGCGGTAATAGGCGTCGGCGGAATTGGCGTCGTAGCGCAGCGCTTCGCCGAAGTCGGCGATGGCGCGGTCGAGATCGCCGCGCGCGTAAACGGCGGCGCCGCGCTGGACGTAGGCCAGCGCGAACTTGGCATCGAGCTTGATGGCCTCGCCGAAGTCCGACGTGGCGCGGTCGATGTCGTTCTTCAGACGGTAGGCGATGCCGCGGTTATAGAAGGCGAGCGCGTTGCCGCGGTCGTACTTGATCGCCTCGGTGAGGTCGATGATGGCGCGGTCGGCGTCGCCCATGGCGCCGTAGGACAGGCCCCGGTCGTAATAGGCAAGCGCGTAGTCGGTCTTGAGTTTGATGGCGGCGTCGAAGTCGGCAATCGCGCGCGGGAAATCGCGCTCGAACTCGTAGGCATTGCCGCGGTTGTAGTAGGCGACGGCATAGGCCGGGTTGAGCTTGATCGCCTGCTCGAAGCTGGCAATGGCCTGGTCGACCTGCCGTTTGTCGCGCTGGGCGAGGCCCCGGTTGTAGAAGGCGAAGCTGTTGGCCGGATCGAGCTTCACCGCCTGCTCGAAATCGGCCAGCGCGCGGTCGACGTCGCCGCGCGCACCATGGGCGACGCCGCGATCGTTGTGGCCCTGGGCATAACCGGGGTTGCCCTTGATCGCCTGCGAGAGGTCGGCGATGGCGCGGTCGAAGTCGCGGACATTGGCGAAGGCGTTGCCGCGGTTGTTGAGCGCAGCGGCGTCGGACGGCGACAGCTTCAACGCGCTCGAATAGTCGGCGGCGGCGCCGGCGTAGTCGCCCTTGTCGTATTTGGCGTTGCCGCGGTTGTAGAAGGCCGCGGCGTAATTGCCGTTGAGCTTCACCGCCTGATCGTAATCGGCGATGGCCTTGTCGAGCTGACCGGTGGCGGCATGGATAATGGCGCGGTTGTTGTAGAGCGGCGCGTATTTCGGATCGAGCGCGACAGCCTGATCGAAATCGGCGATGGCGCGGCCGGTCTCGCCCTTGATGCCGTAGACGATGCCGCGGTCGTTGAAGGCGGATGCGCTGGCGCCGAGGCGGATGGCCTGCGTCAGGTCGGTGAGGGCCTTGTCGTAATCGCCCTTGCTTGCCAGCGCATAGCCGCGCGCCGAGTAGGCGGCGGCCAGCCGGCCCTCGATGGCGAGCGCCTGGTTGTAGTTCTGGATGGCGCGGTCGAACTCCTGCTTCTCCTGGAACGCGGTGCCGAGATTGTAGAAGGCCTGCGCGTTCTTCGGGTCGAGCGTCACCGTCTGCTCGAAGTCGGCGATGGCGCGGTCGAAGGCCTCGCGGTCGTAATGCGCGACGCCACGGTCGAAATGAGCCAGCGCATCCTTCGGGTTGAGCTTGAGCGCGGCGTCGTAGTTGGCAATCGCCTTGTCGACGTCGCGCTTCTGATAAAACGCATTCCCGCGGTTGTAGTAGGCCGCCGAGAAGTTCGGGTTGACCTTCAACGCGCGGTCGAAATCCGCGATGGCGCGATCGTAGTCCTTGCGCGCGGCCTGCGCGATGCCGCGATCATTGTAGGCCAGCGCAAAGATGGGGCTCACCTGTAATCGTGCCTCAGTCTCCTCGATGTCGCGATCGTAGCCGCGCTGTCCGCGGATATCCTTGCCACGCGGATTGGACGCGACGGAGTAGGCGGTGCTCAGCCGTGTCGCCGCCTCGAAATCGGCGATAGCGCTCTCGTAGTCACGCTTCTCGTAGTGCACCACGCCGCGGTCGTGCAGGGCATAGGCGTCCTTGGCGTCGATCCTGAGAGCGCGCTCGAAATCGGCGAAGGCCCGATCAGCGTCACCCTTGTCGGCAAAAGCGTTGGCGCGGTTGTAATAGGCCGCGGCATAGCTGTCGTTGAGCTTGACGGCCTCGGCGAAATCGGCGATGGCGCGGTCGGTGTCGCCCTTGCTGCGCCAGGCGACGCCGCGATTGTTGAACGCGACGGCGTTCTTCGGGTCGAGCTTGAGCGCCGCGTCGAAATCGGCGATGGCGCGTTCGGTGTCGCCCTTGGCGCCGTAGGCGATGCCGCGATCGTAAAACGCGCGCACCGAGTCGGGGTTGAGCTTGATGGCCTGCGTCAGGTCTCCGATGGCGCGGTCGTAATCGCGCTTGTCGTAATAGGCCGTGGCGCGATTGGAGAAGGCCATGGCGAAGTTGGGGTCGATCTTCGCCGCCTGGCTGAAATCGGCAATGGCGCGCTCGCGCTCGCCGCGCGCGCGATACGCGATGCCGCGACCGTTATAGGCGGCCGCCAGTGAAGAATCGAGCTTGATGGCCTGGCTGAGATCGGCAATGGCGCGCTCATGGTCGGGCTTGCCGCCGTAAGCCAGGCCGCGTGCGAGATAGGCCTGCGCGTTGCCCGGGTTGAGCTTGATGACCTGATCGAGATCGCGGATGGCGCGCTCATGATAGCCGCCAGCCTGCAGGGTCTCGCCGCGGTTGAGCAGGGCCGCTGCGAAGCCGGAATTGATGGTGACCGCTTGGTCGAAATCCTTCAGCGCCTTCTCGGTCTGGCCTTTCGCCTTGTAGGCGAGGCCGCGGTTGTTATAGGCGGCGTCGGAGTGCGGATCGGCGGCGATGGCGCGATCGAAGTCGGCGATGGCGCGGTCGAGATCGCCGCGGCTCTGGTAGATGACGCCGCGCGTCGTCAGCGCCAGCGCGAAAGCCGGGTCAAGCTTGATGGCCTGGTCGAGGTCGGCAACCGCCTTGCTCAGGTCACCCTTGCGCTGCCAGAGCCTGGCGCGACTGGCGAACACGCCGGCATAGTTCGGGTTGAACTTGATGGCCTGCTCGTAGTCCTGAAGGGCGCGATCGACATTACCGCGTAGCGCATAAGTGTTACCGCGCTCGGTGAAGGCGGCGCCGTATTTCGGATCGAGCTTGATGGCCATATCGTAATTGCTGATGGCGCGCTCATACTCGCCTTTGCCCTGATAGGCATTGCCGCGATCGACATAAACGGCGGTGAGTTTCGGATCGAGGCGAAGCGCCTGGTCGAAGTCGGCGATGGCGCGGTCGAAGTCGCGGCGCTCGCGATAGGCCAGTCCGCGGGCGTGGGCGATGAGGGGATCGCGCGGCTCGAGCCTCACGGCCTGTGACAGGTCCGAGACGGCGCGGTCGTAGTCGCGCCGATCGTAGCTTGCCTTGCCGCGGTTGAAATAGGCGGTGCCGAAATTGGGGTTGAGCTTGATAGCCTGCTCGTAGTCCTGGAAAGCGCGCTCGTCTTCATTGAGCTGCTGATAGGCAAAGGCGCGGCCATTGAAGGCGGCGGCGTTCTTCGGATCGAGCTTGATCGCCTGCGAGAAGTCGGCGACGGCGGCCTTGAAATCGCCCTTGTCCTGCAGAGCGAGACCCCGATTGAAGAAGGTGCCGGGATAGTTCGGATCGACCTTGATCGCCTGGTTGAAGTCGGCGATGGCGCGGTCGTACTGGCGCTTCTTCTGGAAGGCGTCGCCGCGGTTGGCCAGCGCGGGCGCGTAGTTCGGATCGATGCGCACGGCGGTATCGAAGTCGGCAATGGCTCGGTCCGAGTCACCTTTGGCGGCGTAAGCCAGGCCGCGCTGGTTCAGCGCAGCGGTGTAGTCGGGCTTGGCGTTGATCGCCTGATTGAAATCGCCGATGGCGCGGTCGTAGTCGCGCTTCTCGACGAAAGCCACGCCGCGCTCATACCAGGCTTGCGAACTCTTGCCATCGAGTTTGAGCGATTGTTCGAGGTCGCTGAGGCTACGCTCGATGTCGCCGCGCGAACGATAGGCGAGGGCGCGATTGAAGAAGGCGAGCGCATTCTTGCCGTCGAGCTGGATCGACTGGGTGAAGTCGGCGATGGCGCGCTCGTCATTGCCCTTGGCCTTAAGTGCCAGGCCGCGGTTGTAGAAGGCGCGGGCATTCCTCGGGTCGATCCGAATCGAACGATCGAAATCGGCGATGGCGGAGTCGTGCTCACCGCGCGCGATATAGACGACACCACGGTTGTAGTACGACAGCGAATCCTTAGGGTCGAGCTTGACCGCCTGCGACAGGTCGCTTAGCGCGCGATCGTAATCGCCCTTGGCGAAATACGATACGCCGCGGTCATAATAGGCCAGCGCATAGTCGGCGTCGAGACGGATGGCCTGATCGTAATTGCGGATGGCGCGATCATAGTCGTTCTTGTCGTAGAAGGCATTGCCGCGGTTGTAGAACGCCAGCACGTAGTTCGGATTCAGCAGAACGGCCTGGTCGTAATCCTTGATGGCGCGCTCGACCTCCCCGCGGTTGCGATAGGCGAGGCCGCGGTTGTTGTAGGCGAACGCATCGCGCGGATCGAGCAGGATGGCCTGGTCGAAGTCCTGAATGGCGCGGTCGACCTGTCCCTTGGCCGAATAGGCGATGCCCCGGTCGTTCAGCGCCAGGATGAAATCCGGCTTCAGCTTGATCGCCTGGTCGAAGTCCTGAATGGCGCGCTCATAGTCGCGGATATCGCGATAGGCGAGACCCCGGCTATGAAACGCCACGGCATCGCTGGCATTGAGCTTGATGGCGCGGTCGTAATCGACGATGGCCCGGTCGGGCTCGCCCTTGGCCCGGTAGGCCATGCCGCGGTTGTAATAGGCGATGTTGTCGCTGGCGTTGAGTTTGATAGCGGCATCGAGCGCCCCGATAGCGGCGTCGTATTTACGCTTGTCGTAGTAAAGGTGGCTGAGCGTCTTGAGGGCGTCGGAGTTGCGCGCGTCGGCCTTGATGGATTGCTCGAGGTCCTGGACGGCGCGCTCGCTATCGCCGCGATCGCGCAAGGCGAGTCCGCGGTGATAAAGCGCCTCGGCGCTCCTCGAATCGAGGCGGATCGCTTCGTCGAAGTCGCGAATGGCGCCTTCGGCGTCGCCCCGAACGCGCTTTTCCTTGCCGCCGGCGACCAGGTCTTCGGCCTTGCGTTGCTGGGCGGCGGCGCGGTTCTTGACGAGTTTAGCCCTGTGCGATTGCGCGCTGGCGCGCTGTTTGGCATTGCCCGATCCGTTGATGACGGCATCGCAGGCGGCGATGCGTTGATCGATGGTGCCTTCGTTCTTGGCTTCGCACAGTTTGATTTGGTCGCGCGTCGCCGCATGCGCTGACGTCGTCGCGCTCAACGCGACGGCAGCGAATGCGACATTGATGAAGACGAAGCGTGCTCCCCGAAGCATTCGTCTTGTCCTATTCCTCCGCAACGCGTGCGAGACCGGGGCTCCGGTATCGCTTTGATGGGATCATGCCGCGTGACGGAGGTGGATGCGCGCATAAGACGGGATTAACATTAACCTGGAGGTGCATTCTTTTCGCGCGGGGGCAGGGCGTCGGCAGTTAATACTAACGATGCCAGGCCATGCACTCGAAATGAAAACGCCGCGCTAGGGCGCGGCGTTTTACTTATCCGTTGTCGATTTTACTGAGCCCGCTGCTGTTGTTTGATCGCTTCTGCGCGGGCCACGCTGGCGATCTCGCGCAACACGTAGTCCGGCGGCATGACGTAACCGAGGACTTTCTCTTTTGGGTACGATGATTGCCGCACCATATTGCCGCTATTGCCGGAAATGAGGATCGGATTTCCCTGGCCGTCGGTGCCGCGCACGATGCCGACATGACCGTTCTGCGGACCGCCACGCTTGAGAATGGCGATGGCGCCGACGCGCGGGCCGTCCAGCTTCTTGCCGAAATCCAGGAACGAGCGGGCCGCGCGCGACTGTGTGCCTTTGTTGCCGCCGGCCTTCTTGATCACGAAATTCATGAAGTCCGCGCACCACAGTTGCGCCGGCAGACCGAGCTGCTTGGCGTTGGCGCCGCGGTAGCGCAGGGCCTCCAGCAGCAGGCTGGCGCCGCCAGGCACCTGAGCGGCCTGGTCTGCGGCTTCGGCGCGGCTGCGCGAAATCGTTTCGAGAGGCTCGGTATTGGCAAAGCGGTCGTTGCGTTTCGCGGTCGCGGCGAACGACGTCGACGCAAAGCTGACGACCAGACTGCAAATCACACTTGCTGCGATTGATCGTTTCATGAGCGGCTCATACCCGGACTATCGGCTACCGGTTTTCCTTCGTGACATTAACGAATGGCGCCGACGGCGCGTCATTCGTCATTTGGTATAAACAATTTCAATACCCTGAGCCGACTGCAAGTTCTGGCGCGTGTTTGTTCCTGAACCTTTGTTCCTTTGGTTAATTTGTGCGGCCACGTTGCGTCGTTTTGCGACACATCGGGCGCATTCGGGAGTTTTTAATACTGCGCAGAGGCGTCAGCGGATCGAATAGGAGATCGGCACGACCACCGGGATGTGGCTGCCGCGCACCTCATCCGGCGGCGGCGGCAACGGCGCGGCGCGCTCAATCATCGCCAGCGTCTCGCGGTCGAGCACGTTTGATCCCGACGAGGCGACGACGCGAGCATTGTGCACGCCGCCGCTACGGTCGACGCTGAATGCCAATCGCACCACGCCGCGGTCGCCGCGCGACTGGGCTTCCGACGGATAGCGCTTGTAGCGTTCGAGGCGCGAAAGGACGCGGGACGTCCAGTTCGGCAGGGCGTTGGAGTCGCGCGCGGCGCCGGCATTCGGCGCCGCGGGGCGCGGCGCCACCTGGTCGGCGGCGCTGGGCGCCGAAGCAAGGCTCGCCGGCCGGGGCTTGGGCTTCTTGCGGACCTCTTTCTTCTTCTCTTCTTTTTTGTCTTCGATCTTCTCGGCTGGCCGCGGCGGCGGCAGCATGGCGATCTCGGCTTTTGCCGGCTCGGGCTCTACCTCGGATTTCTTTTCCGGCTCAGGCTGCGGCTCGGACTTGGCAATCTCGATCGGCTTCTCCGGTTCGGGAGGCCGAGGCTTCTCGACGACTTCTTCTTCGGGCTTGTCGGGCGTTTCCTCTTCGCCCGCCTGGAACTGGCGCTCGACGGCGTCGGGCGGCATGTCGGTTTGCACCGTCTGCGGCGCCACCGCGATGGGTGCCAGATCGATCATGACGACGGGCGCGTTGGCGAGTTGGTCGGACTCGGGCTGCCAGTGCGACAGGAGCACGGCGGCGCCGGCGATGTGAATGCCAAGCGCCGCCACGAAGCAGCCGGCCCAGCGCAAAGTGATGGGCACGCGGCGGATCATGGCGCCACCGGCGTGGCTTCAAGCCCGACCAGCGCGACATGGAGATAGCCGGCGCTGCGCAGTTCGTTCATCAGGGTCATCAGTTCGCCATAGGCGACGGCCTTGTCGGCGCGCAGGAACACGCGCTGCTGCTTGTCGCCGGAGGTGGCGCGATCGAGCGCGGACCCGAGCGCGGTCCGCTGCACATCGTCATTGCCGATGGCGAGCGACAGATCCTGCTTGAGCGTCAGGAACAGCGGCTTGTCAGGACGTTGCGTCTTTTCAGCCGTGGCGGCGGGCAGATCGACCGAGACATCGACGGTCGCCAGCGGCGCAGCGATCATGAAGATGATCAGCAGCACCAGGATGACGTCAATGAACGGCGTGACGTTGATCTCGCTGATCTCCGCCTGGCCTTCGTCGCCGTGGTCGAGGCGTACCGCCATGTCGGCCTCACTCGGCGGCCGCGACGCCGGGGCGGCGGCGGGCGAAGGCGCCGCGTTCGATCTCGCGGCTGACAAGGCGCATGATCGAGGCCGAGGCATCGGCGTTGAGCGCGCGATAGCCGGCAATCCAGCGCAGGAAGAAGTTGTACATGACCACCGCCGGAATGGCGGCGACGAGGCCGAGCGCGGTGGCGAGCAGCGCCTCGGCGATACCGGGGGCCACCACGGCGAGATTGGTGGTCTGCGCCTTCGAGATGCCGATGAACGAGTTCATAATGCCCCACACGGTGCCGAACAGGCCGACGAAGGGGGCAGTGGCGCCGATGGTGGCAAGGATGCTGGTGCCGCGCATCATGGCGCGACCGGCCGCGGCCTCGACGCGTTCGAAGCGCGAGGCGATGCGTTCCTTCACGCCGTCCGGCGACAGGGCGTGCGGCGCCACCGCGTCGACCGACAGCTTCAGCTCGCTATCGGCCTCGCGCACCAGACGGGCGACGCCGCTGTCGTTTGCAGGAACGGCGGCGATGGCCTCGTCCCAGGTGCGGGCACGGCCAAGGGCGGCGATGCCCCGGCGCAGCTTGCCGCTCGCCAGCGTCAGTTCCAGAAGCTTGGCGAGCCAGACCGTCCAGGTCAGGACCGAGGCGAAAGCGAGGCCAACCATCACCGCCTTCACGACGATGTCGGCGGCCATGAACATGCCCCATGGCGACAGGTCGCGCGGCAGGCTGGCCGCAGCGGCCACGACGGCCGGCGCGGGCGCGGCCGCCCCGTCCGGAGCCGCCGGGAGGGTGGGCGTCACAGCCGGCGCGCTCTGAGCGGCCGGGGGCGGCGGTGTCACCGTCTGACCCGAAGCCGTAACGGGCAACATGATCAGGGCGGTCAGTAGGACGGCAGTCACGCCTCTGTGCCGCGCAGACGGCTTCGCTTCGTTAGGCATGTCGATCACTTCCAGGCAGACGGTAAAGGTGGCGGCTGGCGCTGTCTCGACCATCTTATCCGCCGTCGGCGCGACCCTATAGCAGCAGAATTGCGGCGCAAACCGGAAATGTCCGCAGAGAAACAGATTTTAGTCATTCAAATCAATAGTTTAGAAGGCTTCAAAGCTGAGCCACGCCCCTGCAGGGAACAGGCAAGGCAATGGGGCGGCATGCCCGGCGCGCCGCTAGCGGTGGCTTTTGCTAGAACTTGCGCCGCCGCAGCCTGCCGCGCGGCCTCAAAGCCAGGAAACGTCCATGTCCTACTCGATGTCGCAAAACCTGATCCCGATTTGCACGATGGAGCTCAACGCGCTGTCCGGCATACTGGACAAGGCGGCAGCCCACGCCGCCGCCAAAAAGATCGATCCGTCGGTGCTGCTGGGCTGGCGGCTCGCTCCGGACATGTTTTCTTTTACCCGTCAGATCCAGACGGCCTGCGATCAGGCCAAGAACGGCGCGTCGCGTCTTGCCGGCATCGATCCGCCGAAGTTCGAGGACACCGAGACCACAGTCGAGCAACTCAAGGAACGCATCGCCCGCACGCTGGCGCATGTGAAGAGCCTGGACAACGCGGCGATCGACGCCGCGTCAGCGCGCGAGATCGTGTTTCCGATCGGTCCGAAGAAGGCGAAGATGAAGGGCGCTGATTATCTCAACCACTTTGTGCTGCCGAACTTCTTCTTCCATCTTACTGCGGCCTACGCCATCGCGCGCAACTTCGGCGCCGACCTCGCCAAGCGTGATTTTCTCGGCGCGATGCCGCTGACGATCGCGGAGTAGGGGACCCAATACAAAACCGCCCCGGAGGTTGTCCGGGGCGGTCCTGTCCGTTTGTCCGTGCGACGGCAGATTACTCGCGGTACGAGACCCGAGATCCGCCGGTGTAGCCGCCCGAGTAGCGCGCGCCGCCGTCGGGACCGCAATTGCAGTCCACGCCGCGAACCTGACGCACTTCGTTCACAACGCGCGTGCCGCCCTGAACGTAGCGGTTCACGACTTCGTTGCGTTGCTCGGTGCGATACTTGTTCGTGGTGTTCACCTTGTGCAGGGTGATGTTGCGCACCACCGTGTTCTGGCGGTGAACCACGACTTCACGATTGACCACCGGCTGGACGTGAACGACCAGTCGGTTTTCCTGACGCAGGTGAGTGCGCTTCACTTCGCGGGTGTGATCGACGTAGCGAACGCGGGTGTTGACCCGTGCCGCGCCGCGAACAACGCGCTTGGTATTGTACTCGGAATCCGGCTTGCGACAGTTACAAACCGGATCGTAGTAGGTACCGGCAGAAGCGGGTGTCGGGACGATCATCGCCAATCCGATCACCAGCAAAGCGCCGCCGATGAGTGAGTTGAGGTGTTTCATTCTGGTACGCCCCGTTAACCATATAAGTGATGCCGTCGCCTGAAGTTTTCGGCGCGTTAACTATTTTTGTAAAGGATTTTTTTGCTCGTCGGCGATGGAACAAGCAGCTCAGATGATTTTATTTGCGTTCGATGCCGTGCGTTGTTTCAAATTGAAACGTTCAGGCGTCAAACTTGATCTTATCGATCGCAGCGAGGATCTCGGCGCGGTCTTTGTCGAGTGTCTTGCGCACCGGGTCCGCCTTGCCGAGTTGTCCCATTTCGCGCTGATGCGCCACGGTGCCGTCGGTCATGCGCGGGTCGAGGCCCAGTTCGCGCAACGTGGCCGCTGACTCTTCCATCTCCGCCGCGCGACGTTCGCCATGGCTGGCCATGCGCTCGAGATTGTAGGTGGTCGTCTCTCGCCAATCGATGCCGGGATAGTTGTTCTTCAGCGACACCGTTACTTCCTCCAGCAGGCCGGCACGCTCGGCGGCCAGAAAGCATTCATAAGTCAGGGCTTCGATGCCCTTGATCATGACGCTGCGGATCATCTTGATCGCTGCTGCCTTGCCGGTCTCGTCGCTGACGATCTTGAGCTGCATCGCTATCTCGGCCAGCACCGGCGCGATCGCCTGCGCGTGCGGGCCCGCAACAAGCATCGGCGTTTGATGACGCTTGGGGTGGATCGGCGCGATCACCGCCACATCGACATAACGCGCCTTGTCGCCGAGCAGGGCGGCGGTTGCGATCTTGCGCCCGGGTGAGACCGAGTTGATGTCGAGGTAATAGGGATGGCCCGACAGATGGTGCACGGCCGATTGCGCGGCTTCCAGACTTGAAGCCGCAGTCACGGCGGAGACGACGATATCGCTGCCGGCGACCGCGTCGGCTGCTGACGTGGCGAGGCGCACCCCGGCTTGGGCGCCAGCGGCTTTCAGCCTTTCGCCCTCGGGCTTTGGGAACACGATGTCCCAGGCTGAGATATCGGTGACGCCTTCGTCGCGCAGTCCGGAGGCGATGGCCTGGCCTGCTTCTCCGAATCCGATGAAGGCAATGCGCGGCGTGTTGGTGCGAAACATAAGGGGAAACTCCATCATGCCCGAGTTTATGCCGGGCACCATCCACGCCTAGATCATATCTCAGTATCCAAGACGTGGATGGCCGGAACAAGTCCGGCCATGACGGGACAGGGGCTACAGCATGTCGAGCGGTGTCGCGCGCTTCGGTGGCGGGAAGCGGGCGTCGAGCGCCTTGAGGTCGTCGGCCGTGAGCGCAAGGTCGAGCGCGGCGATGTTCTCGTCGAGATGCTTGAGGCCAGTGGCCTTGGGGATTGTGACGATGTCGGGCTGGCGCAGCAGCCAGGAGAGCGCGATCTGAGCAGGGCTGGCATCGTGCCGCTGCGCCACTTGGCGGAGCGTGGCGTCGCCCAGCATGCGCGCTTGTTCCAGCGGCGAATAGGCCATCACCGGAATGCCGCGTTCGCGGCAGAACGGCACAAGGTCGAATTCGATGCCGCGCCGCGTCAGATTGTAGAGCACCTGATTGGTGGCGCACTCCTTGCTGCGGTCGAGCGTCGCAAGTTCGCGCATGTCGTCGATGTCGAAATTGCTGACGCCCCAATCGAGAATTTTGCCGGCGGCTTTCAACGCCTGAAAGGCGGCCACGGTCTCCGATAGTGGATCGCCGCCGCGCCAGTGCAGCAGATAAAGGTCGATGCGGTCAGTTTTGAGACGCTTCAGGCTGCGCTCGCAAGCGGCGATGGTGCCACGTTTCGAAGCATTGTTCGGCAGCACCTTGCTCACGATGAACAGTTCGTCGCGGCGCGCGCCCATGGCGTCGGCGACGATAGTCTCGGCTTCGCCGTCGCCATACATCTCGGCGGTGTCGATCAAGGTGACGCCGCGCTCGATCGCGGCGCGCACGGCTTTGACTTCGTCGGCGCGGACACGGGTGCTCTCGCCCATGCGCCAGGTGCCGACGCCGAACACCGGCATGACGCGGCCGGAGGGGAGAGGGAGAGTGGGGATGATTTTCATGGTGGCGTTATACGCGATGTGACGATTGCGTATAACGCTTCATGGGCATCATTTATGCGCGACTTCCGGTGTTCCATGAGTGTGGAACGACTCGATGGTCTTCAGCCCCCAGGCCTGGCCCTTCTTGCGCTCGTCCTCGGTCCAGGTGATCGGCTTCCAGTCCGGCGCCAGGATGAGGCGGGCGCCGGCATTGGCAACCTCGACGCGGTTTCCGCCCGGCTCGTAGACATAAAGGAAGAAGGTCTGCTGGACCGCATGCTTGTGCGGGCCGGTCTCGATGAACACGCCGTTTTCCAGAAATACGTCGGCGGCGAGCAGGATCTCCTCGCGCGAGTTCATCGCATAGGTGATGTGGTGGAAGCGGCCCGGCACGCCGGTGGCGTCGCGCGTATAGGCGAAGTCGTAGGACTTGTTGGTGGCGGTCAGCCAGATGCCCGCTTCGCGGCCGTCATTGAGCACGATGCGCTCGGTCAGGCGAAAGCCGAGATACTTTTCGAAAAACTCGCGGCATTCCGACAGATTGACCGCGAGTCCGTTCCAGTGGTCGAGGCGGCGCGGATTGATGCCCTTGGCTGGGAAGCGCTGCGGCTGGTTCTTCAGTGAAGGCTTGAGTTCCGGCGGCGCCTGATACCATTCCGTGTCGAAATAGAGCTCGATGACGTGGCCGTCAGGATCCTTGCAGACGAAGGTCTTGCCATGGCCGATATCGCCGTCGGTCCAGCCGATCTCGAACGGCGTACCCTTCAGCGCGGCGGCGCGGCGCTCCAGCGCCTGCGGCGAGCGGCAGCGATAGGCGACATGCTTCATGCCGTTGGTCTTGGCGGCGGTGAGTTTGAGCGAATAACGCTCGTAATCGTCATAGGCGCGCAGGTAAACGCTGTCGCCTTGCTCGCCGGAAATGGTCAGCCCGAAAATTTCGGTGAAGAAGCGCACGCTCTTGTCGAAGACAGGCGTCATCAGTTCGAGATGGCCGAGATGGGCGATGTCCATGATCGGTTCAGGCGGATACTGGTTGTCGGCCACGGCGCGTCTCTCCCTTTATTGTCGCGGTCTTTTAACGGCGTTCGAACGCCAGCACCAGATTATTGGCCGGCATCGCGGTGGTTTTGATGAGGGTCAATCCGTTGGCCGCCGCAAGCTCGACGACGGCTTCGAGGTCGCGCACGCCCCAGGCGGGATTGCGCCCGCGCAAGGAGGCATCGAAGGCCTCGTTGCTCGGCGCGGTGTGGGCGCCGTCCCGCTTGTAGGGGCCGTACATGATGAGATGGCCGCCGGCTTCGAGATGCCGGCCGGCGCCGCGCATCAGATTGTCGGCGACCGCCCACGGCGCGATGTGAATGACGTTGAAGCACAGGATGGCGGCGAGGGGCCCGTCTTGCCACGGCCAGTCCGGCTGCATCAGATCGATGCTGCGCGGCGGCTGCAGGTTCGGCAGGCTCGCGGCGCGGCGCCAGGCGTCAATCGAGATACGGTGCGACTCCATGATGTCGCTCGGCCAGAAGGTGAGGTGGGGCAGCCGCGCCGCATAGGTGACGATGTGCTGGCCGGTGCCGCTGCCGATCTCGAGCACCGCGCCCGACTTCGCCGCAAGGTCTTCGCTAATCGCATCCCAGATAGGGTCCACGTTGCGGTGGAACGCCGGCGCATCAAGCCGGCCGTCTTCGCCCGCCGGCGGCAATCCGCTTTTGCCGAATTCAAAGACCGGTTCTGACATCGCGCCTCACTGTCACGTGAATTTCGCATACCTTCGTTCAGCTTGTCTTGGCCGTTGCCACGGGCGAAAGTTGGGCGGTGTTCAGACACGGAGACCAAGGCATGAGCGATGCTCCCATCTCGCGCGGCTTTCGCGGCCGCGGTGCAGGCAGCACCAATAGCCGTATTCCGCCGGGCCAGCATCTGGTCCAGGATTTTCCGGTGTTGTCGGCAGGGCCGACGCCGCCGGTCGATCTGGCGAACTGGCGTCTGTCATTGGACGATGGGGACTCGCCGCTGGCCGAATGGACGTGGCAGCAGTTTCTCGCCTTGCCGCAAACCGATCTGAAAGTCGACATCCATTGCGTGACGACATGGTCGAAACTCGACACGCATTGGAAGGGCGTGTCGATCGATACGCTGCTCGAAGCCGCCGGCCTGACCGAGCCGCCGCAGCCTTACGTGCTGGCGCATTGCGACGGCGGTTATACGACCAACATCCCGGCCGAAGACCTGCTCGACGGCAAGGCGATGATTGCCTTCGAGTTCGAAGGTGAGCCCCTCGATCCCGAGCATGGCGGGCCGGCGCGGCTCCTGGTGCCTCATCTGTATTTCTGGAAGAGCGCCAAATGGGTGCAGAAGCTGCAATTCGTCGATCCGGAGGTGCCGGGCTTCTGGGAGGAGAACGGCTATCACATCTATGGCGATCCCTGGCGCGAGCAGCGTTATGACGGGGATTGATGATCATGCGATCATCTCATACTCCGCTCACCCCCGCGCAGGCGGGGGTCCAGTCTTTTCTCATCTAGCTTCGAGTGTGCCGCTCCTGGGTCCCCGCCTTCGCGGGGACGAGCGGAGTTCGTAACTTATGCAGCAACCCGTCGCCCTTACTTCCAAAAAATTCTGGCTCGCGGCCACCGTGCGCGAGGTCATCGACGAGACGCCGCGCGTGCGCAGCCTGGTGCTCGATGTGCCGGGCTGGCCGGGCCATCGTGCCGGGCAGCATGTCGATGTGAGGTTGACGTCGGACGACGGCTATCAGGCGCAGCGCAGCTACTCGATCGCATCGGCGCCCGCAAAAAACACCATCACGCTGACGGTCGAGATGCTGCCGGACGGCGAAGTCTCTTCCTATCTCGCTGGCGAAGTCCGGGTCGGTGACCGGTTCGAACTGCGCGGGCCGATCGGCGGATATTTCGTCTGGACTCCTGACCTTGAAGGCCCGCTGTTTCTTGTCGCCGGCGGCTCTGGCGTGGTGCCGCTGATGGCGATTCTGCGTGAACGCGCCCTGAAGAAGGCAGCGCAGCCGGCGACGCTGCTGTTTTCCTCGCGTAGTTACGACGACATTATCTATCGGGCTGAACTGGAGAAACTGGCGGGGCAAGCCGGCGGGCCGACTGTCGTCCACACATTGACGCGCGGAGCGCCAGCGGGCTGGACGGGACAAACCCGCCGCATCGACGCTGCCATGCTGGGCGAAGTCGGCTTTGTCCCGGAGCGGATGCCGCGCATTTTTGTGTGCGGGCCGACGCCGTTAGTCGAGAGCGTGGCGCGGACGCTCCGCGACCTCGGCCACAGCCCAAAGCTGATCAAGACCGAGCGCTTCGGCCCGACGGGGCGATAGGCTCGACGCTCATGCCTTGTTTATAAGCAAGGCGGCGGCTGCGGCATTCTGGTGGCCAATCCGGTATCGGCGTATGATGGAGCCTCGTCTAAGGGGGGCATCATCATGATCGTCGGTCTTTCGGTGCCGGTCTTCACCATCATCCATGTCGTCATTTCCTTAATCGCCATCGCCAGCGGCATCATTGTCGTGTTCGGGCTCGTTGGTTCGCACCGGCTGCCCAAGCTCACCGCACTGTTCTGGGTCATGACGGTGCTGACGACCGTCACCGGCTTCATGTTCTTTCTGTCGCCGACGCAGGCCAGGATGGTGACGCCCGCGACCGCGACCGGCATCGTCGCCACCGTTTTCTTCGTACCGGGCCTGATCGCGCTCTACGGCAAGCATCTCTATGGCCACTGGCGCTGGATCTATGCGGTGTCCGCCACGGTCTCGCTTTACCTCAATATCTTCGTGCTCATCGTGCAGAGCTTCCAGAAGCTCACTTTCCTCAACCCGGCGGCTTCGTTGACGCCGCCGTTCCCCAATCCGCCCTTCGAGCCGGTGCAGTTCAATTTCCTCGTGGCGCAGGTCGCCGCGTTTGTCATCGCGGCCATGCTCGGGATCGTCACGGCCTGGAAATTCCGCCGCGGGCCGGGGCTGATCTAACGCCGTCCGGCGCGCGGCTTGAGCCCCGGCCCCGCACGTCGTGGCGAATTCTGAAGGGGCGATAACCCTGTCGGCCGGGCCGGTGCCGGGGCGTTCATCATTTCAGGGAGCCGGATCCGCCGTCTGGCCGGCTTGTCATGAGACTAGGCCCTCCAACGCAAAGAAGCCGCCCCGGCGGGGCGGCTTCTCGCGTCTTTGGAAGGGAAACGTGCGTTAGTCTTTCAGCTGCGACGAAATGCTTTCGAAGCTGGTGTTCAGCTTGGTGCCGATCGTGCCGACGACGGCGATGATGGCCACCGAAATACCAGCGGCGATCAGGCCGTATTCGATCGCAGTGGCACCTGATTCATTGGCGAGAAAAGCCTTAAGAGTCTTCATTGTGCGCTCCGTTTTCTGACTGGGCGCGATTTTTCTAACCCGCGCGATAGTTCTCGAACAGGCACACGTATTGGTTACGTCGAATTAGCGCTAAGTGACAGATGACACCGCTTGAAGCGTTTGAAGTGCATTCGTCGCAAATCCTTGGGCAATCTTACCGCCACTTTCGTCGAACATTTTTGCTTTATTTGCATACAAATGCCGCCTAGCGGAGCGGCGCATGCGTCGATACTCGGCACCCTGGCGCGGAATTCGACATTGCTGCCCATTTTTTCACCCCGGGCCTCTGACCGAAAAGTAGGCAGAAAGTGCGTCGACCAACTTATGCCCTTGGGAACAATGCCTTAGGCCGTTTGTGACGGCTTGGCATGAGCCTTGCGATCTTGGTGCGGCGCGAAGAGTCGTCGCGATGACGCGCGCGTCAAACGCAGGGGATCTCAAGAATGAATAACTCAGTGCACCCGGCCGCCTCGCGGCCGACGGCTCGCAAGTGGCTCGCCGCCGCTGCGGGCCTTGCCTTCGCTGCAACGGGAATAACGGCGGCTACGGCTCAGGACACCATCAAGGTCGGCGTCCTGCACTCGCTCTCGGGCACCATGGCCATCTCCGAGACGACGCTGAAGGATACCGTTCTGTTCATGATCGACGAGCAGAACAAGAAGGGCGGCGTTCTCGGCAAGAAGCTCGAAGCCGTCGTCGTCGACCCGGCCTCGAATTGGCCGCTGTTCGCCGAAAAGGCGCGCGAGCTGATCGCCAAGGACAAGGTGTCCGTGGTGTTCGGCTGCTGGACCTCGGTGTCGCGCAAGTCCGTGCTGCCGGTGTTCAAGGAATTGAACTCGATCCTGTTCTACCCGGTGCAGTACGAAGGCGAAGAATCCGAGCGCAACGTGTTCTACACCGGCGCCGCGCCGAACCAGCAGGCCATCCCGGCCGTCGACTATCTGATGTCGAAGGACGGCGGCGACGTGAAGCGCTGGGTGCTGGCGGGCACCGACTACGTCTATCCGCGCACCACCAACAAGATCCTCGAGGCCTATCTCAAGTCGAAGGGCGTCAAGGACGAAGACATCATGATCAACTACACGCCGTTCGGTCACGCCGACTGGCAGACCATCGTGTCGGACATCAAGAAGTTCGGCTCGGCCGGCAAGAAGACGGCGGTGGTCTCGACCATCAATGGCGACGCCAACGTGCCGTTCTACAAGGAACTGGGCAACCAGGGCATCAAGGCGACCGACATTCCGGTCGTGGCGTTCTCGGTCGGCGAAGAAGAACTCGCCGGTCTCGACACCAAGCCGCTGGTCGGCCATCTGGCTGCCTGGAACTACTTCCAGTCGGTCAAGGATCCGGCCAACGCCAAGTTCATCAAGGACTGGCAGGCTTTCACCAAGAACCCGAAGCGCGTGACCAACGACCCGATGGAAGCCACCGTGATCGGCTTCAACATGTGGGTTAAGGCCGTGGAGAAGGCCGGCACCGTCGACGCCGACAAGGTCATCGACACCCTGCCGGGCATCGAAACGCCGAACCTGACCGGTGGCGTGTCGAAGATGCTGCCGAACCACCACATCACCAAGCCGGTGTTCGTCGGTGAAATCCGCGGCGACGGCCAGCTCGACGTGGTGTGGCAGACCAAGGGCCTGGTGCCGGGCGATGCCTGGACCCGCTATCTGCCGGGCTCCAAGGATCTCGAATCCGACTGGGTCACCCTCAAGTGCGGCAACTACAACACCGTCACCAAGAAGTGCGGCGGCTCCGGTTCGTGAGCCCCCACGTCTGACGACGTAGATCGACAAGGGGAGGCGGCGTCACCGCCGCCTCCCGCTTCTTGACTGACATGCCGGGGGTCGTGATCAACATGCGCGGGTTGTTTGATCGCATCAGAATTCTATTCGTGTTTGCCGTTGTGATTGTCGCTGGCGCGAGTGCCGCCACGACCAATGCATGGGCCGGGCCTTATGAAGATGCCTTGCCCGGCTTTACTGCGGACAGCTTCAGCGACACCGCCGACAGCCTCGACAAGGTCGCCGGCTCGGGCAGCGATCTTGCTGCGCCACTGTTGCAGGCGCTCAAGGACCAGCGCCTCCAGTTCAGCGCCGCCGAGAAGAAGGTTCTGATCAAGACGGCGGACGGCAAATTGCTCGACGCCGCGACGGGCCAGCCTTTCGCCGGCAGCCCGCCGGCCGATCTGTCCAATGTTCGCCTCAACAACCGGCTGCGCAATCTGCTCGATGCCGCGCTCGGCAGTCTGACCATGATGGCCAGCGACCCGAACAAGCGCTACGACGCGGCGCAATCGGTGTTCAAGTCGCGCGACGCCGCCGCATTGCCGGCGCTGGAGAAGGCGCTGGCCGCCGAGCAGAACGCGCGCGTGAAGGCGGCGTTGTTGCAGGCCAGGGCCGCTATCACGATCGCCACCGCCGATGCGCCGGCCGCCGACAAGGTTGTCGCCATCGCCGTTATCCGCGACCGCGGCGATCAGGATGCGATGGCGTTGTTGCAAATTATTCCCGCCGATGCGCCGGCCGAAGTGGCCGCCGCCACGGCCGAGGCCAAAGCCAGGATCGAGCGCAACCTCGCACTCTGGGGCACGGTGCAGAACCTCTGGTACGGCCTGTCGCTCGGCTCGGTGCTGCTGCTCGCCGCCATCGGCCTCGCCATCACCTTCGGCGTCATGGGCGTCATCAACATGGCCCATGGCGAGATGGTCATGCTCGGGGCCTACACCACCTTCGTGGTTCAGGAGATCATCCGCACCCGCTATCCGGGCCTGTTCGACTATTCGCTGGCGATCGCGCTGCCGCTCGCCTTCATCGTCGCCGGCGCCGTCGGTATCGCCATCGAGCGCTCGGTCATCCGTTTCCTGTACGGGCGGCCGCTGGAAACGCTGCTCGCCACCTGGGGCATTTCGCTGGTGCTGCAGCAGGCGGTGCGCGCCGCCTTCGGCCCAACGAACAAGGAAGTCGGCAACCCATCCTGGATGTCCGGTGCCTTCGATCTCGGTGGCATCCTCATCACCTATAACCGTCTCTGGATCATCGTCTTCACCGGCATCGTCTTCGTCGCATTGCTGGGCATGTTGCGCTTCACGCGGCTCGGTCTCGAAATGCGCGCGGTGACGCAGAATCGCTCGATGGCCGCCGCGGTCGGCATCCGCACCGCGCGGATCGACGCGCTGACCTTCGGCCTCGGCTCCGGCATTGCCGGCATTGCCGGGGTCGCGCTGTCGCAGATCGACAACGTGTCACCGAACCTGGGGCAGGGCTACATCATCGACAGCTTCATGGTCGTGGTGTTCGGCGGCGTCGGCAATCTGTGGGGCACATTGGTCGGCGCGCTCACGCTCGGCATTGCCAACAAGTTCCTCGAACCCTTCGCCGGCGCCGTGCTCGGCAAGATCGCGGTGCTCGTCTTCATCATCCTGTTCATCCAGAAGCGCCCGCGCGGCATGTTCGCGCTCAAGGGCCGGGCGATCGAGGCATGATGAAGAGCCACGCCCTCATCCGCATGCTCGATCGCGGCTCGACGCTGTTTCTCGTGTTGCTCGGGGCCTTCGCCATCGCCATCCCGGTGCTGAACCTGCTGGTGCCGGCGACGTCGAGCCTGCACGTATCGACCTATCTCGTCGCGCTGCTGGGCAAGTACATCTGCTACGGCCTCCTGGCGCTCTCGATCGACCTGATCTGGGGCTATGTCGGCATCCTGTCGCTTGGCCATGGCGCCTTCTTCGCGCTCGGCGGTTACGCCATGGGCATGTACCTGATGCGCCAGATCGGCACCCGCGGCGTCTATGCCGACCCGATCCTGCCGGACTTCATGGTGTTCCTGAACTGGAAGGAACTGCCGTTCTTCTGGTACGGCTTCCAGAACTTCGGCTATGCCATGTTCATGGTGCTGTTTGTGCCGGGGCTGCTGGCTTTCGTGTTCGGCTGGTTCGCCTTCCGCAGCCGCGTCACCGGCGTTTATCTGTCGATCATCACGCAGGCGCTGACTTACGCGCTGCTGCTCGGCTTCTTTCGCAACAATTTCGGCTTCGGCGGCAATAACGGCCTGACCGACTTCAAGGACATTCTCGGCTTCAACATCCAGGCGGACACGACGCGCAATGCGCTGCTCGTGATCTCCTGCCTCGCGCTCGGCGTCTGCTTCCTGATCTGCCGCGCCATCGTCACCTCGAAATTCGGCAAGGTGCTGGTGGCGATCCGAGATGCCGAGGCGCGCACGCGCTTCATCGGTTATCGCGTCGAGAGCTACAAGCTGTTCGTGTTCACCGTGTCGGCCTGCATGGCCGGCGTCGCCGGTGCGCTCTATGTGCCGCAGGTCGGCATCATCAATCCGAGCGAATTCGCGCCGGCAAATTCCATCGAAGCCGTGATCTGGGTCGCGGTCGGCGGCCGCGGCACCTTGATCGGTCCGGTGCTGGGCGCCTTCGTCGTCAACTACACCAAGACCTTCTTCACCACCGGCCTGCTGGCGCCGTACTGGCTGTTCGTGCTCGGCGGTCTGTTCATCGGCACCACCTTGTTCCTGCCGCGCGGCATTGTCGGCACCTGGACGCACTGGCGCGTCGGCGTGAAGGAAAAGAGCGAGGCCAAACGTTCGGCCGAGGCCGAGGACGGCATGCTGCCGACTCGCGGCTCGCCATCGACGCAGCCGGGCGCGGCGGAGTAGGGCATCATGACCGACGCCACCTATAATTCCGAAACCACCTCGGCGCTGCTTTATCTCAACGGCATCAGCGTGTCGTTCGACGGCTTCCGCGCTCTGAATTCGTTGTCCTTCGTCATTGAGCCCGGCGAAATGCGCGCCATCATCGGGCCGAACGGCGCCGGCAAGACCACGATGATGGATGTCATCACCGGCAAGACGCGGCCCGACACCGGCGACGTATTCTTCGAGCAGGGCAAATACGACCTCTCGACTCTGGACGAAACCGAAATCGCCACCCTCGGCATCGGCCGCAAGTTCCAGAAGCCGACCGTGTTCGAGATGCACACGGTCGAGGACAATCTGCAGCTTGCGCTCAAGAACGACCGTAGCGTGAAGGCGACATTGTTCTGGTCGTCGTCGCCCGAGCAGGAGACGCGCCTCGACGAGGTGCTGGAGACGGTGCGCCTCAAGCATCTGCGCCACCGCATCGCCGGCTCGCTGTCGCATGGCCAGAAGCAATGGCTCGAGATCGCCATGCTGCTGGCGCAGGATCCGAAGTTGTTGCTGGTCGATGAGCCGGTGGCCGGCATGACCGACGTCGAAACCATGCAGACGGCCGAACTGCTGCGCGAGATCAACAAGACCAAGTCGGTCGTGGTGGTCGAGCACGACATGGCCTTCGTGCGCGAGCTCGGCGTCAAGGTGACCTGCCTTCACGAAGGCTCGGTGCTGGCGGAAGGATCGATCGATCAGGTCTCGGCGAATGACCGGGTCGTGGAAGTATATTTGGGAAGGTGAGGGATGGGGGTGATGAGCGCTGCCGCATACTCCTCTTCACCTCTCCCCTGGGGGGAGAGGTCGGCGCGCCTTTGCGCGCCGGGTGAGGGGGAGAGTGCGATCGTTAGGCACTTGCCCCCTCACCCCGCTCGCAAAGCGCTGCGCGCCTTGCTCGCGACCCTCTCCCCCCAGGGGAGAGGGTAAGGAAGAGAAACATGCTCCAGGTCTCCAACATCGACCTCTATTACGGCGCGGCGCAGGCGCTGCGCGGCGTGTCGCTCACCGCCGAGCCGGGCAAGGTGACCTGCGTGCTCGGCCGCAACGGCGTCGGAAAATCGAGCCTGCTGCGTGCCCTGGTCGGCCAGCGGCCGGTCAAGAACGGCGCCATCATGTTCGAGGGCAAGGACATCACGAAGCTCTCGACGGTGGAGCGCGCGCGGGGCGGCATCGCCTATGTGCCGCAGGGCCGCGAAATCTTTCCGCTGCTGACAGTGCAGGAGAACCTCGAGACCGGTTTCGCGCCGCTCAAGCGCGCCGACCGCAAGGTGCCGGACGATGTGTTCACGCTGTTCCCGGTGCTCAAGAGCATGCTCGGACGCCGGGGCGGCGATCTGTCCGGCGGCCAGCAACAACAACTGGCGATCGGCCGGGCGCTGACAATGCGGCCCCGCCTGCTGCTGCTCGACGAGCCGACCGAGGGCATCCAGCCCTCGATCATCAAGGATATCGGCCGCGCTATCTCTTATCTGCGTTCGCTCGGCGATATGGCCATCATTCTGGTGGAGCAATATCTCGATTTCGCCCAGGAACTGGGAGACCATCTTGTCGTCATGGATCGTGGCGCGATCGTGTACCAGAGCGACAAGGCGGACCTCGACGAGGGCGCGCTGCACCGGGCGATGGCGATTTAGCGGCATTCGTCATGGCCGGGCTTGTCCCGGCCATCCACGTCTTGCAACATCATCCACGCCTTAAGACGTGGATGCCCGGCACGAGGCCGGGCATGACGACCGAGGAAACCGGGTGCTGGTTCAGACGACATCGGACTCTAAAACCTTCCTCGCCAACCGCGCGACCGGCCATATCGGGCTGTCTGTCGTGGCGGTGGACCGCATCACGCGCCGCGCGCGCGTCGATGAGCATGGCTCGCTACGCGCGCGTTTTCCCAATACGCATAACGGCGCCCTCGAAGCGGTCATCGTCAACACCGGCGGCGGCATGACCGGCGGCGATCGCTTCACCATCGACATGGACGTGGGCGAGGGCGCGCATCTTGTCGCCGGTACGGCGGCGGCGGAGAAGATCTATCGCTCCACCGGCCCGGCGGCGGACATGGATGTAAGGCTTAAAATTGCGCTGGGCGGGCGGCTGGCCTGGTTGCCGCAGGAGACCATTCTGTTCGACCGCGCGCGGCTGTCCCGCCGCATCGACGTCAATGTCGCCGAGGGCGGCTCACTGGTCATGGCCGAGGGTGTTGTCTTCGGCCGCACCGCCATGGGCGAAGCCCTGGTTGAGGGCTCTTTCACTGACCGCTGGCGGGTGCGTCTTGGGGGCAAACTCGTTTACGCCGACACGGCACGGCTGGATGGCGGCATCGCCGCGCAGCTTGAGAAGCGCGCGGTGGCGCATGGCGGCATCGCCGTGGCCACGGTGCTGGTTGTGCCCGGCGGCGATGCCGCGCTTGAACAAGTTCGCGGGCTCGGCGAGACTTTCGCGGGTGACGTCGGCATCTCGGCCTGGAACGGCATTGCCGTGGCGAGGCTCGTCGCCAATGATGGTGCGGCGCTGCGCCGCGATCTGATGGCGGTGCTGGCCGCGCTCGGCACGACCGTGCCGCGGCTTTGGTTACAGTAACTTTCGAGGACGACGATGAACCTGACGCCCCGGGAAAAAGACAAGATGTTCATCGCGCTCGCCGCGATGGTGGCGCGCAAGCGGCTGGAGCGCGGCGTCAAGCTCAACCATCCGGAAGCGATCGCGCTGATCTCCGATTTCATCATGGAAGGCGCGCGCGACGGCCGCACGGTGGCCGAGCTGATGCGCGACGGCGCCCATGTCATCACCCGCGCGCAATGCATGGACGGCATTGCCGAAATGATCCACGACATCCAGGTCGAAGCGACCTTCCCGGACGGCACCAAGCTGGTCACTGTCCATGATCCGATTCGTTGAAAGGACTAAAACAATGAAGCGTCTTCTCTCCACCATCGCTCTTCTCGTCGCCGGCAGCGTGCCGGCCTTCGCCCATGTCGGCCACGGCGCGACGGAATCCTTCGCCGCCGGCATCGCGCATCCGCTGTCGGGCCTCGACCACATCACCGTGATGGTGGCGGTCGGCCTGTGGGCCGCGCTCAAGGGCGGCAAGGCTCTGTGGGCCTGGCCGGCGGCCTTCGTCGGCGTGATGCTGGTCGGCGGCGCACTCGGGATGGAGCATGTGGCACTGCCCTTCGTTGAACCGGCGATCCTTGCCTCGGTCGTAGCGCTCGGTCTGCTGGTGGCGCTGGCGGTCGATCTGCCGGTCGCGGTCGGCGCGGCGATTATCGGCGCCTTCGCGCTGTTCCACGGCCACGCTCACGGCGTTGAAGCCGGCGAGACCATTGGCGGCCTCGAATACATGGCGGGCTTCGCCATCGCCACCGCGGCGCTGCATGCGGCCGGCATCGGCTTCGCCCTCGTCGCTGCGCGCAACGCTATGCGGCCGCTGGTGCGCGTTGCGGGCGCGGTGTGCGTCGTCATTGGCGCGGGGCTGATCGGTGGGGTGATCTGATGATCCCCGGCGAGATGTTCATCCAGGACGGCGAGATCGAACTCAACGCCAAGCGCAAGACGGTGACGCTCACCGTCGCCAATTCCGGCGACCGGCCGATCCAGGTCGGTTCGCACTACCATTTCTTCGAGACCAATCCGGCCTTGAAGTTCAACCGCAAAAAGGCACGCGGCATGCGGCTCGATATCGCCGCCGGCACCGCCGTGCGCTTCGAGCCGGGCCAGACGCGCGAGGTCCACCTCGTCGCGCTCGCCGGCAAGCGCACGATTTACGGCTTCCGCGGCGATGTGATGGGGAAACTTTAGGTCTCGGGCGATGTTTGTATCGGGTCGATCAATGTCGGGAGACCAACATGAAACAGACCTATCTGGGCGGCTGCCAGTGCGGCAAAGTCCGCTACGAAGTCGCGCTCGATCTCGATCAGCCGGTCATCGCCTGCAACTGCTCGCGTTGCGGCCGGCTCGGCTCGCTTTTGGCCTTCGCGCCGGCCGAGGAGTTCAAGCTGACGGCGGGCGAGGGCGCGACTACGGAATTTCAGTTCAACAAGCATGTCATTCATCATCGCTTCTGCTCGACGTGCGGCATCCAGTCTTTCGCGATCGGCAAGAATCCGAAGACCGGCACGCAGATGGCCGCGATCAACGCGCGCAGTCTGGACGGCGTCGATGTGGAGCGACTGATGGTGAAGAAGGTGGACGGCCGCAGTTTCTGAGGTTGCCCCCAAAAGCCATAACGGGCGGACCGTCGTCCGCCCGTCTCAAGCTCTCGGATCCGCTTCCGGGCTACACGCGTGAGCGCGCCAACCGGTACCCAGTTACTGAGAGCCAGTGCCGGCAGACCTGGACCACAAACACTGCCGTGAGGCCGTGCCTACGTCCCAAATCCACTGCAGGTTTCCCCGCTGCGGCCATGGCGACCAATCCTGTTCGGCGAAGCCAAAGACGATTGATCCGAGGCCAAGCCTATTCCTTGCTGCGTGCATAGCAAGGGCCTGAAATCGCCGGTTGATAACTCTGGGGATTATTAAACAACCGTGATGGTTGTTTGATCCGCCCCATCCCGAGACGGAGTTCATGAGATGGCTGTCAAAATCAATCGCCGTGCCTATGCCGACATGTTCGGCCCGACCGTCGGCGACAAGGTGCGCCTTGCCGATACCGATCTCATCATCGAGGTCGAGAAGGATTACACCGTCTACGGCGACGAGGTGAAGTTCGGTGGCGGCAAAGTCATTCGCGACGGTATGGGCCAGTCGCAGATGACGAACAAGCAGGGCGCCGTCGACACGGTGATCACCAATGCGCTGATCCTCGATCACTGGGGCATCGTCAAGGCCGACATCGCCATCAAGGACGGCCGCATTCATTCGATCGGCAAGGCCGGCAATCCGGACATTCAGCCCGGCGTCACCATTCCGATCGGCCCCGGCACCGACGTGATCGCGGGCGAAGGCAAGATCATCACCGCCGGCGGTTTTGACTCGCATATCCACTTCATCTGTCCCCAGCAGATCGACGACGCGCTGTATTCCGGCGTCACCACGTTGCTCGGCGGCGGCACCGGCCCGTCGCACGGCACCTATGCGACGACCTGCACGCCCGGCCCGTGGCACATCGGCCGGATGTTGCAATCCTTCGATGCCTTCCCCGTCAATCTTGGCATCGCAGCCAAGGGCAACGCCTCGCGCCCGGCGGCGCTGGAAGAGATGATCAAGGCCGGCGCCTGCGCCATGAAGCTGCACGAGGACTGGGGCACGACGCCGGCGGCGATCGACAACTGCCTCAGTGTCGCCGAGAAATACGATGTGCAGGTGATGCTGCACTCCGACACGCTCAACGAATCCGGCTTTGTCGAGGACACCATCAAGGCGTTCAAGGGGCGCACCATTCACGCCTTCCACACCGAAGGCGCCGGCGGCGGCCACGCGCCGGACATCATCAAGGTGGCGGGCCTCAAGAACGTGCTGCCGTCCTCGACCAACCCGACACGGCCCTTCACGCGCAACACCATCGACGAGCATCTCGACATGCTGATGGTGTGCCACCATCTCGATCCGTCGATCGCCGAGGACCTCGCTTTCGCCGAAAGCCGCATCCGCAAGGAGACCATCGCGGCCGAAGACATTCTTCACGACATCGGTGCGCTGTCGATGATGTCGTCGGATTCTCAAGCCATGGGCCGCATCGGTGAGGTCATCATCCGCACCTGGCAGACGGCGGACAAGATGAAGAAGCAGCGCGGCGCATTGCCGGGCGAGAAGGGCGACAACGACAATCTGCGCGCCCGGCGCTACATCGCCAAATACACCATCAACCCGGCCATTGCGCAGGGCATGTCGAAACACATCGGCTCGGTGGAAAAGGGCAAGCTTGCTGACTTGGTCGTCTGGTCGCCGGCCTTCTTTGGCGTCAAGCCGGACATCGTCATCAAGGGCGGCAGCATCGTCGCCGCGGCGATGGGCGATCCGAACGCCTCGATCCCGACGCCGCAGCCGGTGCATTACCGGCCGATGTTCGGCGCCTATGGCAAGTCGCTTACCGCCTCGTCGGTCGTGTTCGTGTCGAAGGCGGCGGCGCGCGCCGGTCTGCGCAAGCAACTCGGCTGCGCCAAGGAGTTCGTCGCCATCGACAACACCCGCAAGATCAACAAGAAGAGCATGGTGCTCAACGACGCCACGCCGAACATCGAGGTCGACCCGGAAACCTACGAGGTGAGGGCGGATGGCGAACTCTTAACGTGTCCGCCGGCCGAGAAGCTGCCGATGGCGCAGAGGTATTTTCTGTTTTGAGGAAATGTTGTCCCCGCGAAGGCGGGAGCCATACGCCTCAGCCCATCCGCCGTCATGCCCGGCTTTTGCCGGGCATCCACGCCTTACTAAGCTGCAGGAAGCAAGACGTGGATGGCCGGGACAAGCCCGGCCCTGACCCCTCTCCCGGCTCGCTACGCTCGCCACCCTCTCCCTCAAGGGGAGAGGGGAAAGACGGGATGCCGCAGCCGCCCTCATTACAATAGAATGCTCTTATGCACCGCGTTCTTTCCATCTCCACCGACTACGACCGCGCCTCCGCCATCGATCGCGTCGTGCTCGACGCCGACGACCGTCATCGCCGTCGCATCGTGCTGACAGGCGAGCGGGGCACGCAGGTGCTGATCGATTTCCCCGCGCCGGTCGCGCTGCGCGATGGCGACGGGCTGGTGCTGGATGATGGCTCGATCGTCGCCATTGCCGGCGCGCCGGAGCCGCTCATTGAAATCGCGGCGCCCAATGCGTTCGAGACGGTGCGGCTCTCCTGGCATCTCGGCAACCGCCACACCGATGTGCAGATTGTCGGCGGCAAGGTGCGCATCCGTCGCGATCATGTGCTGGAGGACATGCTGCGCGGCCTGGGAGCACGGCTGACGCCGCTCGAGACCGCCTTCGATCCGGAGCCGGCCAGTCCACATGGGCATCATCACCATGGACATGAGCATGAGCATGGATGATGTGGTGCGAAAGCCTACTTTGACCGCGCGGAGCAACAATCTCCGTTCGTCCCCGCGAAAGCGGGGACCCAGTGCCCCAAGCGTTGAAGAGCTGGGTTCCCGCTTTCGCGGGGACGAACCGAGTTCTGCGCCGACCTCATCGGCCCATCTCCTCCGCCTCATGGCCTGGCTGTCGCCGGCTTTTCCGGTCGGCGCCTTTTCATATTCAAGCGGCATCGAATGGGCCGTCGAGACCGGTGACATCGCCGACGCCGCGACGCTGCAGGACTGGCTATCCGTCATGCTCGCCGATGGCGGCGGCTTCTGCGACGCCATTCTGTTCGTGCACGCGCATCGCGCGGTGCTCGGCCTTGACGACAAGGCGCTGCACGACATCGCCGAACTCGCGGCCGCCTTCGCACCGTCGAAAGAGCGTCATCTCGAAACCACGGCGCAGGGCAATGCTTTCATCGAAGCCGCCCGCGCCTGGCCCTGCGACGCACATGAGAAGCTCAAGTCGGTCTGGAGCGGCCCGGTCGCCTATCCGGTGGCGGTGGCCGTCACCGCCGCGGGCCATGGCATCGCACTGGATCTGGCGCTGCCGGCTTATCTGCATGCGCTGACGGCGAACTGGGTTTCGGCCGGCGTGCGCCTGATCCCACTCGGGCAGACGCAGGGACTGCACGTCCTTGCCGCGCTCGAGCCCGCCATCATCGCCACCGCGCAACGCGCGCTTGTGGCCTCGCTTGACGATCTCGGCTCATCGGCCTTTCGTGCCGATGTCGCCTCGGCGCTGCACGAGACGCAGTACACCCGCCTGTTCCGTTCGTAAGATACGAGAGAAGTAACGATGACCAACACCAAGAGCCCGCACGGTCCGCTTCGCGTCGGTGTCGGCGGCCCGGTTGGCTCCGGCAAGACCGCGCTGATGGATGCGTTGTGCAAGGCGCTGCGCGACAGGTATCAGATCGCCGCCATCACCAACGACATCTATACCAAGTGGGACGCGGAATATCTGGTGCGCTCGGGCGCGCTGGCTGCCGATCGCATCGCCGGCGTCGAAACCGGCGGCTGCCCGCACACCGCGATCCGCGAGGATGCCTCGATCAACCTTGCCGCCGTCGCCGACATGCGGACGAAGTTTCCCGATCTCGATCTGATCCTGATCGAATCCGGTGGCGACAATCTCGCCGCGACTTTCTCTCCTGAACTCGCCGATATCACGATTTACGTCATCGACGTCGCCGCCGGCGACAAGATCCCGTCCAAGGGCGGGCCGGGCATCACCCGCTCCGATCTGCTGGTGATCAACAAGATCGATCTGGCGCCTTATGTCGGCGCCTCGCTCGACGTCATGGAGCGCGATGCGAAAAAGATGCGTGGCAAGCGGCCCTTCGTCATGACCAATATGCGCGAGGGCAAGGACGTGGCCGCGGTGGTGAAGTTCATCGAGGAGAAGGGCGGCTTGTCAGCGTAATCGCTTGCAAAAAAAAGCGGGACGCCTTGAGGGCGCCCCGCGATATTCCAGTGGTCGTCATCGCCGCCGATCAGCGATAGCGGCAACGCGTGCGGCCCCAGTCGTCTTCCCAGCACACGCGGCTGCGCTCGCGATGACGATAATGGCGCTCGCCGGCATTGGCGCCGACCGCCGCGCCCGTCGTGCCGCCGATCACCGCGCCAACCGCGGCGCCTTCCGGACGGCCCGTCACCGCGCCGCCAATCACCGCGCCGGCGCCGGCGCCGACAATGGCGCCACCGACAGCATTCTGCGCACTCGCACCGACCGTCATGGTTGCAAGCGCAGCCAAGGTTGCGACGCTAAGAATTGCCTTGCGCATCGTTAGCCTCCACACTTGATTGTCCTGAAGTTCGCGCAAATAACGCCCAGTCTCGAAAGTTGGTTCCATGGATAAAACAACGGCGCAGGAGCGCCTTTCGCAAGCCCTGACGCGCATTGACGATCCGGCCGGCGAGGGCGCCAGGGCCGTGCTCACCGTCTATCGCGACGCGGCGCAGGCCGCGGCCGAAGCGAGCGATGCACGCGCCCGCACCGGCACGCTGCTGGGCCCGCTCGATGGCGCCATCGTCACCGTCAAGGATCTGTTCGACGTCGCCGGCGAGGTGACGCGCGCCGGCTCAAAAGTGCTCGCCGACGAAGGCCACGTTGCGGTGCGCGATGCGGTCGTGGTGCAACGTTTGCGCGCGGCGGGCGCCGTCATTGTCGGCAAGACTAATATGTCGGAGTTCGCCTTCACCGGGGTCGGCGCCAATCCGCATTACGGCACGCCGGGCAATCCGGCCGACCGGGACCGCCTGCCGGGCGGTTCGTCCTCCGGGGCCGGCGTCGCAGTTGCGGACGAAATGTGCGACATCGGCATCGGCAGCGACACCGGCGGCTCGGTGCGCATCCCGGCGTCGCTGTGCGGCATTGTCGGCTTCAAGCCGTCGAAACAGCGCGTCCCGACCGAAGGGGCTTTCCCGCTGTCCTATTCGCTGGACTCGATCGGCCCGCTGGCGAAAACCGTCGCGCATTGCGCCGCCGCCGACGCGGTGCTCGCTGGCGATGACGCCTGGACGCTCGACGCCGCGCCGCTCGCCGGTCTGCGCTTCGGCGTCGCGCAGGGGCTGCCGCTGGAAAATCTCGATGACACGGTCGGTCGCCGTTTCCCCGAAGCGCTGGACCGGCTGGAGAAGGCCGGCGTGCGTCTCACTTACGAGAAGCTGCCGCAGTTCGAGGACATGATCGCGTTGCAGGCTCGCACCAGCATCCTGGTCGCCGAGGCTTACTCGGTCCACAGCGGCCGCATGAAGACGCGCCCCGCCGAGGTCGATGCGATCGTCGCCGGCCGTTTGTCGCGCGGGGCCGACATTGCCGCCTATGATTATGTCAATGCCGTGCGCACGCGTAACGCGTTGATCGCGTCGATGGACGAGCGGCTGCGCGATGTCGATGTGCTGGTGCTGCCGGCGACCGCAATCGTTGCGCCGCGCTTTGACGAGATCGTCGAGCCGAAAGCGTTCATGCAGCGCAACGCCATGCTGCTGCGCAACACCACCATCGGTAACTTCTTCGACCTGTGCGGTGTGTCGCTGCCGCTGCCGCGCGACGGCCACCTGCCGATCGGGTTGATGCTGCTCGCGCGTAACGGCCATGATCGGCAGTTGCTGCGCATCGCCGCCGCGGTGGAGAGGCTTTTCTCTTAGGTTCGCAGCGCGTCCATCAGCGCGCGGTAGCGTTCATCGCCGAGCTTGGCGAGCAGGCCGGCCTCGTGGCGTTCGGCAAGCGCCCGGGCCTGCTTGAAAGTCGTCCGGCCTTGCGGCGTCAATCGCAAGGCATGGCGGCGGCCGTCGCCATTGGAGGGTAGCCGCTCGAGCAGGCCGCGACGCTCCAGCCGGTTGAGCAGCCGCACCAGTCGCGCCCGCTCGATGCCGAGCGTATTGCCGAGTTCGATCTGTGATAGGCCCTCATTGGCGTGAATCACGGCCAGTACGGAAAATTGCGCGGGGCTGATCTCGATCTCCGCCAGCGTGCGGATGAAGTCCTGGAAGACCCAGATCTGCAGGCGGCGGATGAAATAGCCGAGATGGCCGTTGAGCGCCCCGATATCGCTGACCATCGGGGGGCTGCGGCGCGGCGTCGCGGGGGGCGCGGCCTTCGCTTTGGCCGGCACCGCTGCTTCGATCCCGGGCGCGGCGGATATTCGAACGCGGGCAGGCTTTGCCGGCATGCCTCGACTTGCTCCCTGTGGCTCCCTGCGGCGCGTTATTCTCATGGTGCGCTCGGCTGACAATCTTGTTGACGGGAATTGTTGTCCCAGTCAACAATATGTCGCAATTCAGAGCGGGCGGTGGTGCGCGGGCCTTTCCGGGCCGTGTGCTGCCTTGCGTTCACTTGTGGAAGCGGGTCAAAACCCGCCATCATAGTTCTAATAAGGCCGCCATCGCGGCCAGGGGAGGACGTCATGACTGAGATCAAGAAATCCAGCGCGGCCAAAGTGAGCCGCCGTACCGTGGCCGCCGGCATCGGCGCGCTTGGCATCACGGCGGGCATTGCTCCGTTCAACATCGTGCGCGCACAGAGCGGCCCGCTCAAGGTCGGCGTGCTGCTGCCGCGTTCGGGCTACCAGGCGGGCATCGGTCAGGACTGCCAGCGCGGCGTCGATGTGACCGCCGGGCTGCTCAAGGAACTCGGTCTGCCCGAGCTGCAGATCATGAATGCCGACACCGAGACCAACGTCGAGGTCGCCCGTTCGCGCGCCGAGAAGCTGATTGCCGACGGCGCCCAGCTCCTGATGGGCGCCTTCGACAGCGGCCAGAGCACCGCCATCGCCCAGGTCGCCGAGCAGAAGGGCATTCCCTACGTCATCAACATCGCGGCCGCCCCGCCGATCACCGAGCAGGGCTACAAGTTCGTATTCCGCAACTTCCCGACCGCGCCGATGATCCTGCGTGACGCTTTCCTCAATCAGAAGGAAATCTTCGCGGCGACCGGCGCGGCGCCGAAGACGGCGGTGTTCCTGCATGTCAACGACACCTTCGGCACCGCGATGTCGAAGGCGATCCCGGGCCTGATGCCGAAGTTCGAGATGCCGTACCAGATCCTCGAGACGATCTCGTACGATCCGGCGGCGCGCGATCTGTCGGTCGAAGTGTCGAAGGCCAAGGCGACCAAGGCCGACGCCCTCATCATGGTCAGCCGCCTCAACGACGCCATCCTGCTGACCCGCGAAATGGTCAAGCAGCGCTGGTCGCCGATGGCCGTGCTCAGCATGGGCCCCGGCTGGTACGAGGATCAGTATCTCAAGACGCTGGGCAAGCTGTCGGACGGTCCGCTCAGCTTCGTGCCGTGGTACGACCCGAACAAGCCGCTCAGCAAGAAGCTCGAGGCGGCGCTCGCCAAGGCGCATCCGGGCGTCAACCTCAACACCAACCATGTCTACTCGTTCGAGGCGCTGCTGGTGGCGGCCGACGCCTACAAGCGCGCCGGTTCGACCGATCCGAACCAGCTCGCCGAGGCGATCCGCAAGACCAACATCACCAACAACGTCAGCCCTGGTCCCGGCATCCAGTTCGACGCCAAGGGTCAGAACGACAAGCTGCTCAACAGCGCGATCCAGAATCGCGGAGGCAAGCTTGTCACCGTGGCGCCGAAGGTCGCGGCCAATGCCAAGCCCGAGATGCCGATGAAACCTTACGACAAGCGCTGATCGCTCGTCGCCAAGTCACGCCAACCGTCGTCATGGCCGGGGTTTTCCCGGCCATTCACGGCCTGCATTTATTTTGTGATGACGTTCATGCCCGGCCATAAGCCGGGCATGACGAGAGTGCCGCCAAGCCGGGCGGATAACAGGAAGCCAGTCGGTGCCTTTTGAAATCTACCTGAACGTCGCCGTTGCCGGCATCCTGACCGGGCTTGTCTACGGGCTGATGGCGCTCGGCCTGTCCGTCATTTTTGGCGTCGTCCGCGTCGTCAATTTCGCCCACGGCGAAATGATGACCGTCGCCATGTACATCGCCGTGACGCTGTTCGCCACGCTTGGCCTCGATCCGTTGATCATGCTGGTGCCGATTGCGATGGTGTTGTTCGCCTTCGGCTACCTGCTGCAGAAGTCGCTGATCAATCCCTTCATCACGCGGCCCGAGCACAGCCAGTTCCTGCTGCTGGTTGCGGTCGCGATCATCATGGTCAACGTGCTGCTGATCCTGTTCGGGCCGGACGCGCAGAACGTGCAGGTGTCGTACTCCTACGACAGCTACCAGATCGGGCCTTTGATCGTGGACGCCACCAAGACCTATGCGGCGGTGGCCGCGCTGGTGGTGGCGACGGTGCTGTTCTGCTTCTTCCGTTACACCACCCTCGGCACCTCGATCCGCGCTTGCGCCGACAATTACACCGGCGCGCTGGTGGTCGGTCTCGACGTCAAGCACCTCTACGCGCTGACCTTCGGTCTCGGCGCGGCCTGCGTCGGCGCCGCAGGCGTGATGCTTGTGCTGATCGTCGATGTCACGCCGGCGCTCGGGCCCGCCTATACGCTGCTCGCCTTCGTCATCGTCATCACGGGCGGTCTCGGTTCCATGCCGGGCGCATTGCTCGGCGGCGTGCTGATCGGGCTGACCGAGGCGATGGCCGGCCTGCTGTTCACGCCATCGGCCAAAAGCATGTTCGCATTCGCGATCCTGGTGCTGGTGCTGCTGTTCCGTCCGCAAGGTATTATGGGCAAGAGGGCCGTATGATCGCACGCCTTATCGACGGCGTGCCGGCGCGCGCGCTTATCCTGCTGGGTCTGTTGCTCGCTTTCGCGCTTTTCGCGCCGCTGTTTGCCAGCGACTACGTTCTGACGGTTCTCATCCTGATCTTCTACTTCGCCTATACCGGCCAAGCCTGGAACATCATGATGGGATTTGCCGGGCAGCTGTCGCTCGGCCATACGCTGTATGTTGGCCTGGGCGCCTATACGGCGGCGGCCTTATTCGTGCATTACGGCATCGCGCCCTGGCTCGGACTTCTGGTGGGAGTCCCGATTGCCGCAACCGTCGGCGCCTTCATCGGCTTCCTGGCTTTCCGTTTCCGGGTCGGCGGCGTTTACTTCGCGATCCTGACCATTGCCTTCGCTGAGTTCGCTCGCGTTGGCTTCGACCACTTCGCCTGGACGGCGGGCTCGTCCGGTCTGTTCCTGCCGGTGAAGCAGTATTCCGGCAACGATCTGTGGACGCTGCGCGGCGAGCCGGTCATGTTCTATTACGTGCTGCTGGCCGCGACGGTGGCCGCCTTCATCGGCTGCCGTCTGCTTCTGAAAAGCCGTATCGGCTATTTCTGGCTGGCGATCCGCGAAGACGAGGAGGCCGCCCGCGCGGCCGGCATCGACACCTTCCGTTATAAGATGATCGCGGTGATCATTTCGGCGGCGATGACGTCCTTTGCCGGCGTGGTCTATGCCTTCTATTACAACAACCTGTTCCCCGAGCAGATCTTTCACATTTCGCGTTCGATCGAGATCATTCTCGGCCCCATCGTCGGCGGCATCGGCACCTTGTTCGGACCGATCCTCGGTGCCTTCATTCTCACCGGCATCGCCGAAGCGTTGACCGAAGGCCTGCACGCGATCGGCGTCGATGTGCCCGGCGCCAAGCAGGTGTTCTATGGCATCTGCCTCCTGTTCGTGATCATGGCGCTGCCTGACGGCGTGTGGCCCTGGCTCAAGCGCCGGCTCGGTTTGACGGAGCGGCAGTCATGAAGCCGCTTCTCGAGGTTCAGGGCGTCAGCAAGCGCTTCCGCGGCCTGCTTGCCGTCGACAAGGTCAGCTTCGAGGTGCCGCAGGGCGCCATCTATGCCGTGATCGGTCCGAACGGCGCCGGCAAGACCACGTTGTTCAACATGATCGCCGGCGTGTTTGCGCCCGATGGCGGCGCCATCGATTTCGCCGGCGAGAAAATCGATGGCCTGCCGCCCAATCAGGTGGCCCAGCGCGGCATCGGCCGCACCTTCCAGATCGTGCGGCCGTTCCCGGCATTGACGGTCGAAGAAAATGTCATCGTCGGCGCGCTGATGAAGCGCACCGACGTATCGGCCGCGCGCGCCCATGCGCACGAAGTGCTGCGCCGCCTCGATCTCTACGACAAGCGCGCCCAGCGCGCCTCGTCGATGACGTTGCCTGACCGCAAGCGGCTCGAGGTCGCCCGCGCGCTTGCCACCGATCCGAAGCTGCTCCTGCTTGATGAAGTGATGGCGGGCCTGCGGCCGACCGAAACCGACCGCATGGTCGACATCCTCAAGGAACTCAACCGCGACAGCGGCCTCACGATTCTGCTGATCGAGCACGTCATGCGCGCGGTCATGGCGCTGGCGCAGCATATTGTCGTGCTGCATCACGGCGCCAACATCGCCGAAGGCGCGCCAGCCGATGTGGTGCGCGACAAGGCCGTGATCGACTCCTATCTCGGCGCGGAGGCGATCGCATGATCCCGAAAAGTGGGACCCGGTTTTCGGACAAGATCATGCGAAAGGATCAGGTCTGATGCTCCTCGTCGAAAATCTCGATGTCCATTATGGCGACGCGCAGGCGCTCGATGGCGTCACGCTGGAAATTCCGGAGCGCGCCATCGTCGCGATCGTCGGCGCCAATGGCGCCGGCAAGACGTCGCTGATCCGCGCCATTGCCGGCATCAACAAGCCGACGCGCGGCCGTATTGTCTATCGCGGCGACAACATTGCCGGGCTGCCGAGCTACAAGGTGTGCAATCTCGGCATCGGTCAGGTTGCCGAAGGCCGCCAGGTGTTTCCGACCCTGACCATCGCCGAGAATTTGGCCATGGGCGCCATGATCCCGCGCGCCAAAGCCAATCGGGATCGCAACCTCGAGCGCGTATACACGATGTTTCCGCGCCTCGCCGAGCGGCGCGCGCAGGCGGCCGGCACCTTGTCGGGCGGCGAGCAGCAGATGGTCGCCATCGGCCGCTGTCTGATGGGCGAGCCGGAGCTGATCATGTTCGACGAGCCGTCGCTCGGTCTCGCTCCGGCCGTGGTGCAGCAGGTGCTGGCGACCGTGCGCGATCTCAATCGCGACGGCATGACCTGCGTGCTGGTCGAGCAGAACGTGGCGGTGTCGCTGAAGCTGGCGAGCCACGCTTATGTGCTGGAGAACGGCCGTATCACCTTGTCGGGTTCGGGTGCCGAAATGCTCGGCGACGACCGCGTGCGGCAGGCCTATCTGGGAATATAAAGCGTTTCCAGGCGAAGTGGATGCCGGTTCGCCGTCCGGAAACGCGCCTCAAAAATTAGCGCGGTAGCGCCGCCGTCCGGCGGTTGTTCCGCATCAGCAGATTGAGCGCGGCAACGCGCAGGCTGAGCGGGCAATCCGGAAAGCTGGTGCGTAGCAGCTTGAGCGCTTCGGAATCGGTGGCCGGGGAATATTGCATCACCGTTTCGGCCATCCACACCGCGTCGGCGGCTGGATTGGCGGAGCGGGACTTGAGCAGAGCTTGACCCATCGTGCAGTCCTGTGCGCTGTCAAACCACAGCCTGGAACCGGCATTCCCAGTGTGCGGCTCGGACGTTAGGGATCGGTTAACAACGCAAACGGCCGGCGGGTTCCCGCCGGCCGTTCAGTCCTAGCTGATTCGGGCTCGAAGCGAATCCTCGAACTGTCGCCTATTTCAAGGGCTGGCCGATGGTCACGGTGCAGGTGCCCACACCTTCGACGGTGCATTCGAGCTTGTCGCCGGCGACGGTGGCGGCGACGCCGGCCGGGGTGCCGGTCATGATGATGTCCCCGGGAGCGAGTTCGACCATCTTCGACAGGTCGGCGATGATTTCCGGCACGTTCCAGATCATCTGGTTGAGGTTGCCGTCCTGGCGCACCTGGCCGTTGCAGGACAGCGCAATGCGCGCATCGGTCGGGTGACCGATCTCGGAGGCCGGCTTGATGGCGCCGCAGGGCGCCGAGTGGTCGAAGGCCTTGCCGACTTCCCAGGGGCGCTTGAGATCGCGCGAGGCGATCTGAAGGTCGCGGCGGGTCAGGTCGATCCCGACCGCGTAGCCGTAGACGCAGTCATTGGCCTTGGCGACCGGAATATTGCGGCCACCGGACTTGAGAGCGACCACGAGTTCGACCTCGTGATGCATGTCCTTGGTCAGCGGCGGGTAGGGCACCGTGCCGCCGTCGGCCACGATCGCGTCAGCGGGCTTGGCGAAATAGAACGGCGGCAGCCGCTCGTCCTGTCCCATCTCCCGGATGTGCTCGATGTAGTTGCGGCCGACGCACCAGATGCGGCGGACCGGGAACGACTTGGACGAGCCGGCAACCGCGATGACGGGCTGCGGCGGCGCTGGAATGACATAGTCCGCGCTCATGAAAACCTGCCTCTAATAGTTGGTACAAACCCGGGGCTCCGGGTAACGCATTCCCGGCAGGCGAACAAGGCGCGGAGCGCGCGCCTCAGGCGGGCACGGCCGCGAGCGGCGCCGGCTGTTCCTGATCCTTGAGCTGCAGCCGGTAGAACGTGGCGTAGCGCCCGCCCTTGGCCAGCAATTCGTCGTGGCGGCCGGACTCGGAGGCGTGGCCGCCTTCGATCACATAGATGCGGTCGGCATGCGAAATGGTGTGCAGGCGGTGGGCGATGGCCAGCGTGGTGCGGCCGGCGGACAGCCGGTCCATCGCCTCGCGCACGGCGAGTTCGCTCTCGGAATCGAGCGCGGCGGTGGCCTCGTCGAGCAGGATGATCGGCGCGTCCTTGATGAAGGCGCGGGCGATGGCGATGCGCTGGCGCTGGCCGCCCGACAGTTGCAAACCGTGCTCGCCAACCGGCGTGTCATAGCCGGCGGGGAACGCCATGATGAAGTCGTGCGCATGGGCGCCCTTGGCGGCGGCGACGATTTCATCCTCCGTCGCCCCCGGTTTGCCGAAAGCGATGTTCTCGCGCACCGTGCCGCGGAACAGGAAGGTCTCCTGTCCGACATAGGCGATCTGTTCGCGCAAGGAGCGGCGCGAGACCTGCGTCACTTCCTGGCCGTCGATCTCCACGCGGCCCTGATGGGCGTCGTAGAAGCGCATCAGCAGGTTGAACACGGTCGACTTGCCGCCGCCCGACGGGCCGACCAGCGCGGTGAGCTTGCCCGGCTCGGCGACGAAGGACATGCCGCGCAGCACCGGCTGCTCGCCGCGGTAGGCGAAATCCACGTTCTTGAACTCGATGCGGCGATCGCTGACATTGAGCGCCGGCTTGTCGTCGTCGGCCGCTTCGCTCGGCGGATTGTCGAGCACCTCGAACAGCACGCGCACGCCGACCAGCGCGCTGTTGAGCTCGATGTTGAGGCGGGCGAGCCGCTTGGCCGGCTCGTAGGCCAGCAGGAACGCGGTGATGAAGGAGAAGAACTGCCCGGGCGTCGCGCCGGTCTCCAGCACGCGATAGCCGCCATAGCAGATAGCGATGGCGATGGCGCAGCCGCCGAGCGTCTCCATCAGCGGCGAGGCGCGGGCGCCGACGCGCGCCATCTTGTTGGCCTCGTGCTCGACCTGGGCGACATTGTCGTCGAAGCGCTTGCGCATCACCGGCTCGAGCGTGAAGGCCTTGACGATGCGGATGCCTTGCAGCGTCTCCTGCAAGGTTTCGATGATGCGCGCGCCGCCCTGGAACTGCGAGCGGCCGATCTTGTAGACGCGGCGCACCATCTTGCGCAGCACGAGGAAGGCCGGCGGCGCCACGAAGAACGAGAAGAAGGACAGCACCGGGTCCTGCACCACCATGACGGTGACGAGGCCGATCAGCGACAACAGATCGCGGCCGACCGACATGACCAGCAGATTGATCACCTGCGTCGCGGCGTTGGCGCCGGCGGTGAGGCGGGCGATGAATTCGGTCGAGTGCCGGTTGGAGAAGAACCCGAGCCCTTCGCGCAGCAGCTTGGCGAACACGGCGCGCTGATTGTCGGCAATGATGCGGTTGCCGATCTGCGACAGCAGCACGGTGTGGACGTAGGTCGCGAGGCCCTTCATCGCGAACAACGCCACCGTGATCGCACCCAGGATCATGATGCCGGGCAGGTTGCGGTTGACGTAGGTCTCGTTGATGACGTTGCCGATCAGGTAGGCGCTGTACGCCGTGCAGCCGGCGGCGATCGCCATGAACACGAAGGCAATGGCGTATTTACGCCAGTGCCCGACGCCCTGCTCGAGCAACAGGCGCCGGATCAGCACCGTGGGCTTGTACCGCGGGTCGTCGGCGTCCGTGGTCAGGGTGGAATTCGGGTTCGTCATGCGCTCTCTGTCGGGCATCCCCCGACCAGCGTCAAGATGCCCGCTGTGCACCAAAAAGTCGGCGATTCACGTCATTTAGCCGTCAAAGGGACGGTTTTCAGCCGCGCCCGGTCGGCGTGCGCGCGGCATTGGTCTGCAGCCGCTTTTCCCATGCCAGCGCGTGGGAGACGACGGTGTCGAGGTCGCGGAATTGCGGATTCCAGGCCGGCAGCGCCTTGCGGATGCGGTCGACATTGGCGACCAGCGCCGGCGGATCGCCCGGACGACGGCCTTCGATGTCCACCGGAAAATCATGGCCGGCGGCGCGGCGCACCGCGTCGATAACCTCGTAGACCGAGGCACCGCGGCCGTAGCCGCAATTGAAGGTAGCGCTGGCGCCGCCGCGGCGCAGATGGCCGAGCGCGGCGGAATGCGCGCGCGCCAGATCCGTCACATGGATGTAGTCGCGGATGCAGGTGCCGTCCGGCGTGTCGTAATCGGTGCCGTACACCGCCATGCGCGGCCGCTTGCCAACCGCGGTCTCGCAGGCGACCTTGATGAGATGCGTCGCCGCCGGTGTCGCCTGACCGGTGCGGCCGCGCGGATCGGCGCCGGCAACGTTGAAGTAGCGCAGCACGACGAAGCGCAGGCCATGCGCCTTGCCGGCGTCATGCAGCATGATTTCCGACATCAGCTTCGAAGTGCCGTAGGGCGAGATCGGCTGCGTCGACGCGCTCTCGTCGATCGGATTGTCGGTGGCGTTGCCATAGACCGCGGCGGTCGAGGAGAAGATCATCTGCCTGACGCCGCCTTCGATCGCGGCATCGATCATCGTGCAGGTGTTCATCGTGTTGTTGCGGTAGTAGCCGAGCGGATCGCGCACCGAATCCGGCACCACAATCGAAGCCGCAAAATGGATGATGGCGGTGACGCCATGCTGCTCGATGGTCTTGAGGATCAGGTCGCGGTCGCCGGTCGAGCCGTTGACGAAGGGCACGGTCGCCGGAAACAGATAGCGAAAGCCGGTCGACAGGTTGTCGAGCACGACCACCTGATCGCCCGCGTCGACCAGTTCGTGAACCATGTGGCTGCCGATATAACCGGCGCCGCCGGTGACCAGGACCGTCATGAACCATCCTCAAATCTGAAGTTAACGCTTCTACAGGGCAAACGTGAAAAGAGCGGGAAACTTGTTCCGGTAACCCCCGGTTCCGCGCGATATTGTTAACAGGCGGTAACCAGTATAACAGGCACGTTGTCACAATGGGGTTGGCGCTCGTCGCGGCATGAAGGACATCCTTTTCATCAAGACCTCGTCGCTCGGCGATGTGATCCATCACATGCCGGCGGTGACCGATACGCGCCGCGCCTTGCCCGGCCTGCATCTGTCGTGGGTGGTGGAGGAGGCGTTCGCGCCGCTGGCGCGGCTGCATCCCGGCATCGACGAGGTCATCCCCGTCGCGTCGCGCCGCTGGCGCAAGACGCTTCCATCACCGGCGACTTGGTCGGAAATGCGGCGGTGGGGCACGGCGCTGCGCGCCAAAGGCTACGACCGCATTGTCGATACGCAAGGTCTTGTGCGCACCGGCCTCATGGCGCGAATCGCGCGCGGCGAGCGTCATGGCTACGACCGCGCCAGCATTCGCGAGTCGCTCGCGAGTTTGTTCTACGATGTGCGCCACAAAGTGAGCCGCGATCTGCACGCCGTCGAGCGCAACCGCCGGCTCACGGCGCTGGCGCTCGGCTACCAGATCGAAGGCGCGCCGGACTATGGCCTGTCGCGGGCGCGCTTCGCCGCGCCGGCCGAGCCTTATGTCGTCTTTCTTCACGCCACCGCGCAGGCGCGCAAGGAATGGCCGGTGGCGAACTGGATCGCGCTCGGCCGTTCGCTGAACGAGCGCGGGCTCGAGATCGTGCTGCCCTGGGGCACCGAGACCGAACGCCAACGCAGCGAAGCGATCGCGCAAGCCTTGCCGAAGGCGCGTGTGCCGGATCGCGCGCCGCTCGATCAGGTGGCGCGGCTCATCGCCAATGCGCGCGGCGTTATCGGCGTCGATACCGGATTGCTGCATCTCGCTGCTGCGCTCTCGGTGCCGCTCATCGCCATCTTCGCCGGCAGCCAACCGAAGCTCACCGGGCCCCTGGGCGCCGGACCGATGACGGTGCTCGGTGCGGATGGCGCGCCGCCGGGCGTGGACGAGGTCCGCGCCGCGGCAGCTTCCTACCAGGCGTAACGCAGCGAGCCGGTGCCGGCATAGCTCTGAGAGTTTTGCGCGAACTCGCCGTCGAAGCGGGCGCCGAGCGTGACGCCATTCGCCATGCGCCATTCGCCGCCCAGCGACAGCAACGCCGAGTTCTTCGGCGCGGCCGCTCCGTTCACGGTGAAGCTGGAGCCGGGCAAAGTCTGGAACGCGGCATTGATGCCGTTGTCATTGGCGTAGTCATGCGCCCAGGCGGCGCGGCTGCGTAGCGTGAGGATGTCGGCGTTGCCGAGCAGGAACGACTTGTCGAGCCAGGTGCCGAGTTCGGTGCGCAAAGTGTTCGACGTGCGCGATGTGTAAGCGAGCGCGAAAGTGTTGCTGCCGGACACGACGCTCTCACCATAAGACGGCGTCTTGAAGCTCTGCGCCTGCAAGGCGGCATAGGGCGTCACGCCGAGCCACGGCGTCCTGACCTTGGTGCCGGCCTCCAGCCGTGCGCCGATGCTGTGGGCGTTGAAACTTGCCGTAAGCTTGTCGGTGCCGGACACCGTCACCGTGCGGTCCGTCGTGACGTCATGCCAGGCGTAAGTCAGCGCGCCGGAGATGTAAGCCGCGCCGAAGGTCTTTGACGCGTAACCGCCGATTTGGAACACGTCCGCCTTGCCGCCGCCGAGCCCCTGCGACAGGCTCCAGGATGTGTTGCCGCCCGCGAGCGCGAAGCCGACGAGCCAGTCCGCGGCCGGGCGATAATCGGCGCCCGCCGCAAAGCCGTAAGTGCGCGTGCTGGTGTCGGCGCTGCCGGTCGAAGCATTGCCACCGCGCTGGTTGGTGCCGCCATAGGCGCTGCCCCACAGGCTCCAGCGCTGATTGAACGAGGCCGCCAGCGCGCGCCGGTCTTTCGGCGTCACGGCGGCATAGGCTTCGCTGGCCTTGGCATTCTCGCTCGCGCCAAAGCCGCGCGCATAGCCGAGCGCGCCGCTGCCGGCATTGCTGTCGCCGCTGAAGGGATTGAGCATCAAGGTCATGAACGACGTCGTCATCTGCGCGCCCGCGGTTGTCGCGCCGCCGCTCGGCTGCCCCGACAACTGATTGAGCGCATCGCCTTGCTGCGCGCTCGTCATGTTGAGCAGCACATCGAAGCCCGCCGGCGGCGCGCCGCCATTCTCGACATAACGATTGATTGCGCCGGCAACGCTTTGCTGATTGCTGCTCGCGCCTCCCGGCAGCTGAAGCGTGCTGGGATCGAGCACGAGATAGACATTATTGGCGTCATAGGTCAGATGCGGATTGCGCGCCGGAGCGAAGCTGCCGGTGGTGGTCAGGCCGGCGAACTGCGTGCCACCGAAGCCGCCGGTGGCGTTGACCAGCGTATAGGTACGGCCGCTAAAGCTGCCGGGCAAGGCGGTAGCCTGCACCGTGGCGCCGGTCAGTGTGGCAACACCGATGACATCGGTGCGGTCGCTCGCGGTCGGTGACACCTCGACGCTGTAGGTCGTGCCGGTGCTGAAGGTGAGGTTGCCATTGACGGTAAGAGTGCCGATGGAGTTCCCCGGCGCCAAGGTCGCGCCGGTGCTTATCGTCGTGTTGCCGACGGTGCCGATGCCGCCCAAAGTGCCGCCGCTGTTGACGGTCACCGTCGATAACGAGGACAGCGAACCATTCACCGACAGAATGCCGCCATCGACCGTCGTCGCGCCGGTATAGGTGTTGATGCCGCTCAGGGTCTGCGCGCCGGACGTCAGCGTCAGGCCGCCGCCGGTGCCGCCGATCGCGCCGGCGAACGAACCGGACGCGTCCGACAGTGTGAGTGTCCGTGCGCCCAGTGCGACCTGCGCGCCAGTCACGCCGCTGAGACTCTTGATGGTCGCACCCGCCGTCGTGCCGGAGATCGAGAAGATTGCGCCCGAGGCGCTGACATTCACGCCGCTTGACGAAGCGATGTCGCCGCCGCCGCTTAGCGCCAGCGTCCCGGCGCTGATCGTCGTCCCGCCGCTATAGGTGTTGGCCCCCGACAGCGTCAGCGTGCCGGTGCCGGTCTTGACCAGCGAAGCGCCGGTGCCGCCGGCTATGCCGCCATCGGAAATCACGCCGGTCACGGTGGTTGATAAGTTGTTGGAGCCCACCGTCAGTTGATTGTTGCCGGTATAAAAGAGGCCGCCGCCTTCGATCGAGCCGGCCTCGATCTTACTGTCGTTATTGAGTCCGGTGGTGAAGGAGAAGTCGACGAGGGAGCCGCTGTTAATGATCAACCGTGCATTGCCGGCGGTGCTGTTGTTGGAGAAATGTATCTCGTGGCCGTTGTTGTTGGTGATGGTGGCGCTTCCGGCAGTGCTGCTGTTGGAAAATCGGAGGTCTCCGCTGTTGTCGATGGTGGCGGTACCGGCCGTGCTGTTTTGGTAGAAATATATAGTGCCAACGTTATTGATGGTGGCGCTGCCGGCGGTGCTGTTTTGGTTGAAGTCCATCAAGCTGTTGTTGGTAATGATGGCGCTGCCCGCCGTGCTGCTGTTGTAGAACGACCACCTGTAGTTATTAGTGATCGCGGCGCTGCCAGCCGTGCTGTTGTCGTAAAAGTACAATGTTCTGTTGTTAGTGATGGCGGCGCTGCCGGCTGTGCTACTGGAGTTGAAAGACAGCGTGCCGCCGTTTGTGATGGTGACGCTGCCGCCGTTGACGACGATGCCGGCGCCGGTGAAGTTGAGGCCGTGTGAGCTAACGTTGTTGAGGAACGTATAGGCCGAGGCGCCGGTATTGAACGTCCAGCCGTCTATGTTCGTTATGAATCCCGAAAACGTCAGGGTTGTCGTCGCCGAGGTGCCGAAAACAGCGGTGCCGGTCGGTACCGACCCGGTGTCCCAGTTGCTGCCGGTGTTGAAGTTGGTCGTGGCGGCGTTGGTGTTCCAGGTGGCGTCCTGTGACCAGGCGGGCAGAGCGGAAGCCAATGTCAGGATGGAGGACGCCAGCAGCGCGGCGCGGCAGGCGTGCAAACGCCGGGCGTGGCCACGGGATGCGTCAATGCGCGGAAAATTTCTGTTGAATGTCTGCAACGGTGTCGGCGCCCCTGCCGTCCGATGCTTCTCGTCGTGAGCCTTGAAGACGACGACCCAAATTCCCAGCAGGCGACCGCTGAGTCCTGATGGACTCCCCGGAAGTTGCCTGAAATTTTTCTGAAATCTGGAAGATTCGCCGGGATTTGAGAGCCTTATGGCGTCACGCCGCGCCGGCGCGCAGCAGATCGTGGACGTGGATAATGCCGACCGGCTTGCCGGCCTCGACCACGAACAGCGCCGTCACCTTGGTGCTGTTGAGGATGTCCAGCGTCTCGCTGATCAACTGATCGGGCCGCACCGTCTTGGGCGACTTGGTCATGACCTGCTCGACAGTGGCCTCGAGCAGGTCGGCGCTCATGTGGCGGCGCAGGTCGCCGTCGGTGATGATGCCGGCGAGCTTGCCCTGCGCATCGACGATGCCGACGCAGCCGAAGCCTTTCGCCGTCATGTGGACCAGCGCGTCCGACATCCTGGCGCCGAGCGGCTTGAGCGGCACCGCATCGCCCGCATGCATGAACTCGCGCACGGTCTTGAGCAGCGCGCCGAGCTTGCCGCCCGGATGCAGCATGCCGAAATCGAGCGCGGTGAAGCCGCGGCTTTCCAAGAGCGCGATGGCGAGCGCGTCGCCGAGCGCAAGTTGCATCAGCGATGATGTGGTCGGCGCGAGATTATGCGGGCAGGCTTCGCGCGCCTGCGGCAGGATCAGCGCAACGTCGGCGGCCTTGGCCAGCGTCGATTCGGCGCTCGCGGTCATGGCGACGAGGCCGATGCCGTAGCGGCGTGAGTAGTCGATGAGGTTTTTCAGTTCGGCGGTTTCGCCGGACCACGACAGCGCGACGATGACATCGCCCTTGCCGATCATGCCCATGTCGCCGTGGCTGGCTTCGGCCGGATGGACGAAGGAGGCGGGCGTACCGGTGGAGGCGAAGGTCGAGGCGATCTTGGTGCCGACGTGGCCCGATTTGCCCATGCCGGTGACGATGACGCGGCCGCTGGCACCGCGGATGAGTTCGACCGCCGCGGCGAAGGGCTCGCCCAGGCCGTTGCGCAGGCTGACGGTGAGGGCGGTAATGCCGGTGCCCTCGGCGTCGAGGGTCCGCAGCGCGCTGTCGATGGCGGCTTGAGCCTGTTCGTTTCGCATCGGGGCTGTCTGCGGTTTGGCCATTCCGGCACCTCAACTCAAGGCTACTAGCACCAAACCCGCGCGGCGTCAGGTCAGGGTGGCTAATGCCTTAACGCGGCTTGGTTTTTTCCGCCAGAGCGGCGCGGACCGCCGCCAGCACGTTGTCCACAGCCACGCCCGCGGTGGAGCGGTGGGCGACCGCCTCGTTGCCGATCTCGCGGGCGCGCAGGCGGGCTTGCTCGTCGCCGGGCGGCTCGAGGATGGCGGACACCGGGTTGAGCGGTTTCCAGTGCCAGGGGCTGGTCGGGCCGAAAATCGCGACCGTCGGCGTGCCCAGCGCGGCGGAGACGTGCATCAGGCCGGAATCGTTGGTCACGGACACGTCGGCGGCGGCCAGCGCCAGGATGGCGTTGCGCAGGTCGGTGCCGGTGAGGTCGCGGGCGTCCGGGCCGGCGGTCTCGACGATCAGCCGCGCGGTTTCGCTCTCGGCCGGGCCGCCAAGGACCCAGACGGATGCGCCCTCGGCCGTCAGCGCCTTGGCGAGGGCGGCATAGGATTGCGGCGGCCAGGCTTTGCCGGCGCCGACCGCGCCGGGCGACAGGGTGATGATCGGGCGGCGCTCCTGGCTGAGGCCGCGCAGATCCAGCCAGCGGGAAAGCTCCTCGGGCAGGACTTTCAGCTCGGGTAGCGGCCATTTCGGGGGTAATTGAGCGCCCTTCGGGAGGGCCAGAGCCCCCATCTGGTCGATCATCCGGGGCAGTTTGCGCTCGCCCCAGCGGATGTCGTTGATGAGGCCGAATCGCGCCTCGCCGGCAAAGCCGGTGCGGATCGGGATGCCGGCCAGCGCCGGGGCCAGCGCCGCCTTCCACTTGCGCGACATGACGAGCGCCTGGCCGTAGCCGGCTTCGCGCAGCCGGGCGGCGAGGTCTTTCTGAATGGCCCAGCCGAGCCTTTTGCGGGGCTGGTCGGAGATGATCGGCCGCCGGACCCCCGGCATGTAGTCGGCCAGCGGGCTACACAGGGTCGAGGACACCATGTCCACCGGCCGGTGCGGGGCCTCGGCCTTGAGCAGCCGGACCACCGAATGCACGCGCACGAAGTCGCCGATCCACACGAAGGGGACGATCAGGACCGGGCGGTCGGGCTGGGCGGGGTCGATGGTCATTGGCTGCAGCGGTTAACCTTCGGCCTATGAGGCTGTCCAGCCGCAATTTTTACTGTTTCCGGCGACATTGGTCTGCGCCATTTGCGCCCCGTCCCGGACTGGGGCAAATGATGGCCTCCAGCGGGGTAGTGGATGATTTTGGTAACCGGCGGCGCCGGATTCATCGGATCGAACATCGTCGCCAGCCTCAACGAGGCGGGGCGGAGCGATGTCGTCGTCAATGACCTGCTCGGCTCGGACGCCAAATGGCGGAACCTCGCCAAGCGGCAGATCGCCGATTTCGTGCCGCCCGCGGACCTCGCCCGCTGGCTCGAGGGCCGCAAGCTCGAGGCGGTCATCCACATGGGCGCGATTTCATCCACCACCGCCACCGACGGCGATGAGGTGATGGAGAACAATTTTCGCCTGTCGCTGCGTTTGCTCGACTGGTGCACGCAGACCGGCACGCCCTTCGTCTATGCCTCATCCGCGGCGACCTATGGCGACCGCGATACGAACTTCGTCGACGATTGGTCGCTGGACGCGCTGAAGAAGCTGCGGCCGATGAATCTCTACGGCTGGTCGAAGCATCTGTTCGACCTCGCTTTGGTCGATCGCCACGCCAAGAAGCAAAAGCTGCCGCCGGTCTGGGTCGGCCTCAAGTTCTTCAACGTCTACGGCCCGAACGAATATCACAAGGGCGCGATGGCGAGCGTGCTGTCGAAAGTGTTCGACGGCGCCAAGGCCGGTCAGCCGGTCAAGCTGTTCAAGTCGCACCGCGACGGCATCGCCGATGGCGACCAGCGCCGCGACTTCGTCTATGTCGACGACGTCGTCTCGGTGGTGCGCTGGGCGATCAGCGGCTCGGCCGAGAGAAACAACAAGAACGGCATCTACAATGTCGGCACCGGCCAGGCCGAAAGCTTCAGGGACATGATCGTCGCCATGTTCAAGGCGATGGGGCGGGCGCCGAACATCGAGTACATCGACATGCCGGCCTCGATCCGCGACCAGTATCAGTATTTCACGCAGGCCGACGCCGGCAATCTGCGCCGCGCCGGCTACAATGCCGGCTTCACGCCGCTGGAGAAAGCCGTGACGCAGTACGTCACCGGCTATCTCGATACGGCCGACAAGTATCGTTGACCGCGCATGATCCCGAAAAGTGGCTACCGGTTTTCGGGTAAGGTCATGCGCAAGGATTAAGAATGTTCGACTTCGACAAACATCTCGCCGGCCTGTCGCAGCAGACGGTGCTCTGCATCGGCGATCTGATGCTCGACGAATTCGTCTATGGCGACGTCTCGCGCATCTCGCCGGAAGCGCCGACGCCGGTGATCGCGGTCAAACGCACCGAGGTGATGGTCGGCGGCGCCGGCAATGTGGCGCGCAATCTGGTCGCGCTCGGCACGCGCTGCATCTTCATCGGCGTCGTCGGTGACGACGAAGCCGGCAAGGCTTTGTCCGGCGCGCTGTCGCTCAATCCGCTGGTCGAGTTCTATCTTGCCACCGATCGGCAGCGCACGACGACGCGCAAGGTGCGCTTCGTCTCCGAGCATCACTCGACGCATTTGCTGCGCGCCGACTGGGAAGTGGCGGCGCCGATCGCGCCCGCCGAAGAGGATGCGCTGATCGGTTTCGCCATCGAAGCCATGCCGCGCGCCGGCGCCGTGGTGCTGTCCGATTACGCCAAGGGCGCGCTGACGCCGCGCGTCGTGCGCGCCGTGATCGACGCCGCCAACAAGGCCGGCAAGCCGGTCATCGTCGATCCCAAGGGCCGCGACTATTCGATCTATCGCGGCGTCACACTCATCACACCGAACCGGCAGGAACTCGCGGCGGCGACCGGCACCGCCGTGCGCAGCGACGACGAAGTCGCCGACGCGGCGCTCGGCCTCAAGAACGCGCTCGGCGCGCAGGCCGTGCTGGTGACGCGCAGCGAAGACGGCATGACCCTGGTCGGCGAGGGCGCGCCGGTGCATGTGCCGTCCTATGCCGTGAAGGTGCGCGACGTGTCCGGCGCCGGCGACACGGTCGTCGCCGTGCTCTCCGCCATGCTGGCGATGAATGCCGATTTCGAAAGCGCGATGCGCGCCGCCAATGCGGCTGCCGCCGTCGTCGTCGGCAAGCGCGGCACCGCGACGCTCACCGTCGATGAACTGCGTCACCGCATCCTGCCGGAGGCCTCGCTCGCCTCCGAAGAAAAAATTGTGTTCGACTGGTCGCAGCTCGACGAGCATCTCGCGCCATGGCGCAAGATCGGTTTGCGCATCGGCTTCACCAACGGCGTGTTCGATCTGCTGCATCCCGGCCACGTCAAGCTGCTGGCGCAGGCGCGCGCGCAATGTGATCGTCTGGTCGTTGGCCTCAACAGCGACGCGTCGGTGACTCGCCTGAAGGGTCCGACCCGTCCGGTGCAGAACGCGCAATCGCGTGCCGATGTGCTGGCGGCGCTCGAAGCCGTCGATCTCGTCGTCGTGTTCGAGCAGGACACGCCGCGCGACCTGATCGCCGAGGTGAAGCCCAGCGTACTGGTCAAGGGCAGCGATTACACGCGCGAGCAGGTTGTCGGCCACGACATCGTCGAGGCGCTCGGCGGCGTGGTCGTGCTGGTCGATCTGGTGCCGGGGCAATCCACGACCTCGATGGTCGAGCGCTCGCGCAACGGTAACCGCCGCTGAGGCGATGAAGGTGGAGCGGGCATGCCGCGCCTGTCGGTGATCGTGATCGCGAAGAACGAGGCCGCCAATATCGGCGCCTGTCTCGACAGCGTCGCGTTTGCCGACGAGCGCATCGTCGTGGTCGATGGCGGCAGCAGCGACGGCACGGCGGAGATCGCCGCCGGCAAGGGCGCCCGCGTTATCGAACATGCCTTCGGTGGCTTCGGCGCGCAGAAGAATTTCGCGCTGGCGCAGGCGAGCGGCGACTGGGTTTTCTCCATCGACGCCGACGAGCGTGTCACGCCGGCGCTGGCCAGCGAGATGGCGCAGGCGATGAGCGAATCCAAGGCCGACGGCTTCGAGATGCCGCGGCTGTCGAGCTTCTGCGGGCGGCAGATGCGGCACTCGGGCTGGTATCCGGATTACGTGCTGCGCCTGTTCAAGCGCGGCAAAGCGCGCTTCTCCGACGACCGCGTGCATGAGCGCATCATGTGCGACGGGCCGGTGGCGCGGCTGCGCAACGATCTGCTGCATGAGCCGGTCAAGCGGCTCGAGGATGCGTTGTCGCGCATGGATCGCTATTCGACCGCGAATGCCGCGATGACAGTGGCGCGCGGCCAACGCGTCAGCTTTTCCAGCGGCATCACGCATGGCCTGTGGAGCTTCTTCCGCACTTATATCCTGCGCGGCGGCTTCCTCGACGGCCGCGAAGGCTTCCTGCTCGCGGTCGCCAATGCCGAGGGCACGTACTATCGCTACATGAAGGCCTGGCTGGCGAGGCGCAACTCGTGAGCGGCGCGGTGAACGGCCTCATCTCCGTCATCGTCACCACCTACAGGCGCGAGGATGCGCTGGCCGCGGTGCTGCGTTCGCTGGCGGGGCAGACCGACACGAATTTCGAAGTCATCGTCGCCGATGACGGCTCGGGCCCGGCGACCGCCGAGCTTGTCGCCGCGTGGAAGGCCAAGGTCGGCCATCGCGTCGATCATGTCTGGCACGAGGACAAGGGTTTCCGCGCCGGCGAGATCCGCAACCGCGCCGTGCTGGCATCAAACGGTGACTATGTGATTTTCCTCGACGGCGATTGCATCGTGCGGCCGGATTTCGTCGCGCAGCACCGCAGGCTTGCCGAAGAGAATGCCTTCGTCTCCGGCAATCGCATCCTGTTGTCGCCGGCGCTGACCGAGCGCGTGCTGCGCGAGGGGCTGGAGCCGGAGCACTGGAGCTTCACGCAGTTTGTCAGCGAACGTTTCCGCGGCGGCGTCAACCGGCTGTCGGCGCTGCTGCATCTGCCGCTCGGGCCGTTGCGCCGGCTGCGCGCCAAAGAATGGAGGGGCGCGCGCTCCTGCAATTTGGCGATCTGGCGCCGCGACCTCGACACCGTCGATGGCTTCGATGCCGATTATGCCGGCTGGGGCAAGGAAGATTCCGACCTGATCGTCCGTCTGCTGCATGCCGGCGTCACGCGCAAGGATGGCAACTTCGCCACCGGTGTCGTTCATCTCTGGCACAAGGAAGCCGACCGTTCGGCACTCGGCGAGAACGAGCGCAAGCTCGCCGACTTGCTGACCGGCAGTGATATTCGCGCGAAGCATGGAATGTCGGCGCTGCGCGTCAAGGCCGTCGCCGAGACGGCCGCGCCATGACCCGCATCGAGCTGCCGGAGCGTCCGCGCATTCTGGTGGTGGCGCTGCGCCGTCTCGGCGACGTGCTGCTGACGACGCCGCTGATCGCCAGCCTGCGTCAGGCCTGGCCGCAGGCCACCATCGAGGCGCTGGTCTTCGCTGACACCGCCGGCATTCTTGCCGGCAATCCCGATCTCGATGGCGTTGTCACCCTGCCGGCCAGGCGCACCTTTGCACAAAGTGTGTCGCTGGCGATGAAGCTGTGGCGGCGCTACGACCTCGCCATCTCGACGCAATCGGGCGACCGGCCGACTTTCTTCGCGATCCTTGCGGCGCGTCGTGCCGTGGCGCCGGTGGAGGCGCGGGCGAGCGGCGCACTGAAGACACGCTTTCTCGCGCGAACCGTGCCGATTTCCGCTGGCGTGCATCGTGTCGAGGAGATGCTGCGGCTCGCCGATGCGCTCGGCATCGAACGCGCGTCGAAGCTCACGCCGCCGGCCGCCTTGCCGTTCGAAGGCAGGCCCGTCGGCGATTACGCCGTGATCCATGCCGCGCCGATGTTTCGCTACAAGCAGTGGACGGCGCAGGGCTGGCGCGACATCGCCGCCTCGCTCAAGGCGCGCGGCCTCACCGTCATCGCCACGGGCGGACCGGCGACGGACGAGCGCGCTTATCTCGACGACATCTGGCGCGGCGCCGAGGTGACGCGGCTCGACGGCAAGCTGAACTGGGGGCAACTCTCCGGGCTGCTCTCCGGCGGGAAGGTCTTCATCGGCCCCGATACATCGGTGACTCATCTCGCCGCCGCTGCCGGCTGTGCGACGGTCGCGTTGTTCGGGCCGACCGATCCGCAGCTATGGGGGCCATGGCCGGTCGGCGGTCTCAGCGCGTCATGGGCCGACACCGGCGCGATACAGCAGCGCGGCAATGTCTGGCTGGTGCAGCATGCCTTTCCCTGCACGCCGTGCCAGCTCGAAGGCTGCGAGCGCAGGCTTGAAAGCCATAGCGCCTGTCTCGACGCGCTGACGCCGCAGCAGGTCATGGCGGCGATCGACGCGGCGCTCGGAAGATAGCCGGTCCCGCCAGGCGCCATGCGGAGATTGACAAGGATATTCTCCGCAAAAAGTGCGGAGAATACGACAACATTCTCCGCATAAGGTGCGGAGAATGTTGTCGGCTCACGCCGCTGACGCGCGGTCCTTGGCGAAAGCGTAAAGCAGCCACGCCACCAGCGCGGCGCCGCAAGCCACCGCGCTGATCTGCACGGCAAGGCTGGTCTCGAGCAGCGTGGCCAGCGCCAGCAGGCCGAGCGCGACATTAACGGCGAAGATGCGCGTCACGGTCTCCATCACGCGGAATCCGTTCTGAGTGGCGCGCTGATAGAAATGCGTGCGGTGCGCGACCCAGACTTTCTCGCCGCGCGAAAGGCGAAGGAACAACGTGATGGTCGCGTCGGCGAGATAATAAAGCGGCAGCAGGAGCGCTGCGGCGAGATGGCCGCGGCCGGCGAGGGCGATCAGCATCCAGGCGATGAGCAGTCCGATGGCGAGACTGCCGACATCGCCGAGAAACATCTTCGCCACCGGTTTGTTGAGCGGCGCGAAGCCCAGCATGGCGCCGCACAAAGCCAGCGCGACCACGGTCTCGGTCGGCGACGTGGCACCGAAGACGCCGAACAGGGCGATGAAGGCCGTGACCGGCACGGTCTCGGCGGCGGTGATCCAGTCGATGCCGTCCATGAAATTGGTGAGGTTGACGAACCACACCGCGCCAAGGCCGAGCAGGACGCGCTCGAGCGAGAGCGGCAGCATCGGCACAATGCGCGCCTCGGCCGGGATGGCGACGAGGATCGCGGCCACGGCGACGGCCTGCAGCAGTAGTCGCGGCAGCACGCCGACCGGTTTGATGTCATCGACCGCGCCGACGATGGCGATGCCGACGGCGGCGGCGAGAACGATGCCGAGCGTGCGGTCGGCGATGCCGTCGAGCGCCAGCGCGGCGAGGGTGCTGATGGCCACCGTCGCGGCGACGACGCCGATGCCCGCGCCCTGCGGCGTCGGCGTCCTGTGCGAGGAGCGCGCATTCGGCAGCGCCAATGCGTAGCGCAGCAACAGTGGCCGCAGCAGCAAGAGCAAGCCATGGCTGATCGCCGCGGCGGCGATCAGCATCAGGATGGCGGTGCTCAGCGTCAGCGCGGCGGTGTTCATGCATCCTCCGCGTCGCGGGCGGCGAGCAGTTTCTGATACAGCGCGACGATCTCGTCGCCGATGCGCTTGCTGGAGAATTCTTCCACGGCCATGCGGCGGCTCTCGGCGGCGAAGCGGTGGCGCAAGGCGTCGTCTTTCATCAGCGTCTCGATGGCGTTGGCCAATGCCGTGGCGTCGTCCACCGGCACCAGCAGCGCATTCTGATCCTGCCGCGCGATCTCGCGGCAGCCGGGCACATCGGTGGCGATGAGCGCGCGGCCGCAGGCGGCAGCTTCGAGCAGGCTCTTGGGCAGGCCTTCGCGGCGTGACGGCAGCACGCCGACATGCGCCTGCGCCCAGACCGAGGCGATGCCGCTGACATGGCCCATGACGACGAGGTTCGGCCGGTGGCGCCAGGTATCGATCACGCTCTGAGGGATCGAGGCCGGGTTGGACGGGTCGGGCGTGCCGGCGAGCAGCAGGCGCACGGCGAGGCCGCGTTCGGCGAGGATCTCATGGGCGCGGACCAGGGGCCGCACGCCCTTGTCGTCGAGCAGGCGGCCGACGAAGCCGACCGTGAACATTCCATCCGGCTCGGGCAGGGGCCTGAGTTCATCGACGTCGATGCCGGAGCCGGGGATGAGCGCGATGTGCTCCTCCGCGACGCCCAGCGCGCGAACGGCGTCGCGGTCGTCGGGGTTCTGCACCAGCACGGCGGTGGCCGGGCGGTTCAGCAGCCAGCGCATCAGCGGCGCCGCGACCGCGCGGATGGCGCGGGCCTTGATGGTGTTGGAGGTGAAGGCAAAGCCGAGCCCGGCGAAGGCGTTGAGCTTGGCCATCGGCAGGCCGAGGGCGGCGATCGAGCCGAGCACGGAGGGGACCAGGGCGACGTGGTGGACGAGGTCCGGCTTGAGCCGGCGGTACAGGGCGCGGACCTCCCCCACCGTGGCGATGAGGGTGAAGGGATTGAGGCTGCCGCGCCGCCAGTTCACGGGGTGGAGGGTGAAGCCCTCCGCGGCGATGGCGCCGCCGTGGCGGCTGACGCGGGTCGCGACATGGACGTCGAAGCCTATATCCAGCGCCGCCCGCGCCATCGGCAGGCGGTGGGAGACGAAGTACCAGTCTTCGGAGACCAGATAGAGGATCGCTTTCGCCATCAACGGGCCGGGTTTCTCGCTGCTGCCGGGTGGTCAACCCATAGTGCACCCGGCGCCGGATTGGAAACGCTCCGCACCGCGGCGGTCCGCCTGTCCACTTTTAAGACTTTGGGATCATGAAATTTTCTCGCGCGCCGGGAGTCGCGGTGTCCTTGACCTTCATTTTGCCGGTGAGGTAAAAATGCACGTAAAAGCTGCGGTCACGGGCAATTCACCCGGACGGCGGTAGCAGTGGACGGTGTGGCATCTGCAAGAACCGACAGACACACTGGCGAGCCTCAACACGGACTGCCGGGCCTGCGGTCACGCCATCGCGGCTTTCATGTCATTCGGCCGGATGCCGATCGCCAACGGTTTCCTGCCATCCGATCATCTCGCCGGCGAATACTTTTTCGAATTGGCGCCTGCCGTCTGCGGCCATTGCGGCCTGTTCCAGCTTACCCGGCAGCCCGACCCGGAGCGCATGTTTCACGACAATTACGCCTTCTTCTCCGGCACGTCGCGGCACATGCAGGCGCATTTCCAGGCCTTTGCCGGCGCCGTGATGGCCGGCCCGTTGCGAGGACGCGACGACCCGTTCGTGGTCGAGCTCGGCAGCAATGACGGCATCATGCTGCGCCACTTCCGATCCGCCGGCATTCGCCATATCGGGGTCGAACCGTCGGTCAATGTCGCCGACGCGGCGCGTGCCGCCGGCATCGAAACGCTCGCCGGCTTCTTCGACGAGGCGCTGGCTGACCGCATCGCCGCCGCACACGGCCAGGCCGACGCGGTGCTGGCGGCAAATGTCGTGTGCCACATCGCCAACCTCGTCGGCGTCGCCCGTGGCGTCGTTCGGTTACTCAAGCCGGACGGCGTCTTCCTGTTCGAGGATCCGTATCTCGGTGCGATGATCGAGAAGACGGCCTACGATCAGATCTATGACGAGCACGTCTTCATGTTCTCCGTGCTGTCCGTCCAGCGCGCCTTCGCGCGGCACGGCCTGGAGCTGATCGACGCCGAAGCGCAGCCGACCCATGGCGGCTCGATGCGCTACACTTTGGCGCCGCAGGGGCACCGCTCGGTGTCGCCGCGAGTTGGCGAATGGCTGGCGCGCGAGCGCGTAAAAGGGCTCGACCGCCCCGAAACATACAATCGGTTCCGGCAGGCCTGCGAGCGTTCGCGCGACGAGTTGGTGCGTTTGCTTGACGACCTGCGCGCGCACTGCAAGCGTATCGTCGGCTACGGCGCCACCTCCAAGAGCACAACGGTGACGAACTATTGCGGCATCTCTCCGGACAATGTCGAGTTCATCGCCGACACAACACCGATCAAGCAGGGCAAGCTGTCGCCCGGAGCGCATATTCCGGTACAGCCCTACACGGACTTCGTGCGCGACTACCCCGACTACGCCTTGCTGTTCGCATGGAATCACGAGACGGAGATTCGCGAGAAGGAACGCGCGTTTCTCGCGCAGGGCGGCCGCTTCATCCGTTACGTGCCGGATGTTCGGATCGTCTCGTGATACCGCTGGCGTCGCCGCTTGAACAATACCGCGCCCATGCTCAGGCTATTGACGCGGCCCTGCGGCGTGTTGCCGACAGTGGACATTATATCTTCGGCCCTGAAGTCACCGGTTTCGAGCAAGCTTTTGCCGCCTATTGTGGAGTAGCTCATGGCGTCGGCGTGGGCAGCGGCACCGATGCACTGACACTGGCGCTCGGCGCCTTCGACATCGGCGCCGGGGACGAGGTGATAACAGCAGCGCATACGGCGTTACCGACCGTGGTGGCCATCCTTGACGCCGGCGCAACGCCGGTCCTGGTCGATGTCGATCCGGTTTATCGGACCATGGACGCGGCGAAATGCGAGGCCGCGATCACGCCGAGAACCAAAGCGGTGATCCCTGTCCACCTTTACGGCGAGCCGGCCGATATGGAAGCGATCATGGAGATCGCTCACCGCCACGGTCTCAAGGTGATTGAGGACTGCGCTCAGGCGGCCGGCGCGCGTTACTGTGGCAAACGTGTCGGTAGTTTCGGCGCCGCCGCCTGCTTCAGTTTTTATCCGACCAAGAATCTTGGCGCGCTCGGCGATGGCGGCATGGTGGTGACGTCCGATACCGCCTTCGCGGCGCGGCTTCGCCGGCGACGTCAATATGGCTGGGACGAGCAGCGCCGCGCTGGTGAAACCGGCTTCAATTCGCGGCTTGATGCGATTCAGGCGGCGATCCTGTCGGCGAAGCTGCCGTCGCTCGATGCCGACAATTTCCGCCGGAAAGCCCTTGCCGCTCGCTACGCAACCGGGCTGGCCGGGCTGCCGCTGACGATCCCTGCGGAGCGAGCGGACAGCGAGCCGGTTTTCCATCTTTATGTCATCGAATGTCAGGCGCCGCCGGCCCTGATGAAGCATCTCGACGAGCGCGGCATCGGTGCAGCCGTGCATTATCCGGTCCCCGCGCACCGCCAAGACGGTTACGCACCGCACGTCATCACGCCGCCGGACGGTTTACCGGTGACCGAGCATCTTGCCGGTGCCGTCCTAAGCCTGCCAATGTATCCGGAGCTTGCCGATGGCGATGTCGATCGCGTCATCACCGCCATTCGTGCTTTCTTTGCCTGACGCGTCGACGCTCAATGGATTCGCGGTTTGGAAGGGCGTTTACCCCGGCTTCGCCGAAGCGCCGTCCGAGGGCCCGGGCTTTGCCGGCGCCGAATGGTGCGAGCGCAGCGCCGCCGCCGTGCGGCAGGGGCTGACCGCGATCGCTAAAGATCAGGCTCTCGATTATTCGCTCACCCAACGCAACGCGGTGCTGCCGCCCCTGGTCGCGGCGCTGCTTGCCGCGCGGCCGCGTCTTCGCGTGCTCGACTTTGGCGGCGGAGCGGGTCTGGGTTTTCTCATTTTGAGGCAGGCCATGCCCGCTGCCATGACGCGGATCGACTATGCCGTCGTCGAGACGTCGGACATCTGTGCCGTGGGCCGCCGGGTGCTGCGCGCCCAAGGGCCGACTTTCCATGAAAGCATTCCGGACGGCAGGCCATTCGACATCGTCCATAGCGCCAGCGTGCTGCAATATATAGATGACTGGCGAGGCGCGATTGCCGCAATGACGGCGGCCCGCCCGGCATTCTTCAGTCTGGGCGATGTGTTTGGCGGGGCCTTTCCCGCCTTCGTCACCCTGCAGACCTATTACGGCAGCCGCATCCGTCACTGGCTTTTCAGTCTCGATGAACTGATCGAGACCGTTGTCGCTCATGGCTATCGCCTTGCACTGCGCCTGCCTTGTCATGTCGAGGTGCTGGGGCGTCGCGGGCCGCTGCCGATGGAAGCGCTGCCGCGGCATTTGCGCATTCCGAATACGCACCATCTGCTATTCATCCGCGAGGAAGCGCACCGATGAACGGACTGCGCCGGCCCAGCACGGTGGCCGATGTCGTGAAGCTTGATTTGCCGCGCCATGTCCGCGACGATGGTGTGCTGGTGGTCGCTGAAGGTTTGAAGCATGTTCCGTTCGCCGTCGCGCGCCTGTTCACGGTCGAGGCGCCGCTGGGCGCGGTGCGCGGCCGGCACGCGCACTGGCGCTGTTCGCAATTCATGATTTGCGTATACGGCGCCATCGAGTTTCTGGTCGACGACGGTGCTGTACACAAAGCCTTCGTGCTGGAGCACGGCCATGAGGCGCTTTATGTGCCGCCGCTGCTGTGGCAGTCGCTGACCTTTCGCGCGCCGAAAGCGGTACTGGTCGGCATCTGCGACCGGCCCTATGAGGAGGACGACTACATTCGCGACTACGACGCCTTCCTCGATGCGCGAAGGCGCACGAGCGCGTGAAGATCGCCGTCACTGGCGCGCTCGGCCATATCGGCTCGGCGTTGATCCGCGCGTTGCCGGCGCATTTTCCGGACGCCGAGATCGTGCTGATCGATAATCTGGCGACCCAGCGTTACCCGTCATTGTTCAATTTGCCGGCACAAGGCCATTACCGCTTCATCGAAGCTGATGTGCGCGATGCCGATCTGCAGAGGCTGTTCGCGGGCGCGTTCGCCGTGGTGCATCTTGCCGCCACCACCGATGCCGCCGCGAGCGTCGGCCACGAAATGGAAACGGAGGCCAATAATCTCCGTGCCACGCAGGCCGTCGCCAATGCCTGTATTGCCACCGGCGCTCGACTGATTCACGTCTCATCTACCAGCGTCTACGGCACGCAGGACGGCATTGTCTCCGAAGACTGCCCGCCGGACGCCCTCAGGCCGCAAAGTCCTTACGCCGAGATCAAGCTGAAGGAAGAGCGGCTCGTCGCATCGGGTGCCGGGGAGGGGCTGAAGGCGGTGACATGCCGCTTCGGCACCATCTTCGGCGTATCGCCGGGCATGCGCTTTCACACCGCCGTCAACAAGTTCAGTTGGCAGGCTGCCATGGGCCAGCCGCTAACGGTCTGGCGCACCGCTTACGAACAGAAGCGGCCCTATCTCGACCTTGCCGACGCCGTACGCGCCATCGCCTTTGTCATCGGTCGCGGTCTGTTCGACGGGGGAATCTATAATGTACTGACGCTGAACGCGACCGTGCGCGAGGTCGTGGAGGCGCTGCGCGAGGTTGCGGCGGATGTGGACGTGACGTTCGTGGACAGCCCGATCATGAACCAGTTGTCCTATGAGGTGTCGTCCCGGCGCTTTCGCGACCGTGGTTTCGTCTTTGCGGGCGACATCCGCCGCGGTATCGCCGAGACCATGGCCGTGCTGGGTGCCGCCGGTGGCCGCCGTTGACGCGGGGCCGCGGATGCGGCACGCACTGGAGCCTTTCCGGCTTTGATGGAATCAAAGCCGGGGCTCCAGCTACTTGTTTTGACGCGTTTTCTTCACGCGAACCGGTTTCCACTTCGCTCGAAAACGCTCTAGACGTCGGTTGTTTGACGGGACGACGCCTCAATGTGCGGCATTGCCGGCTTTTACGACCGGGTCCGGTCGGGCGATCCTGCGGCGCTGGAACGGCGCGCGCAGGCGATGTCTGACGCCATCGCCTATCGCGGTCCCGACAGCTGGGCGATCTGGTGCGACGCCGATGCGGGGCTGGCCCTGGCGCACCGGCGCCTCGCCATCGTCGACCTGACGCCGAGCGGCGCCCAGCCGATGGTCTCGGCCGACGGGCGCTGGGTGATTTCATACAACGGCGAGGTCTACAACCGCGATGCGGTCGCGCGCTGCCCGGAACTCGCCGGCTTCGCCTTTCGCGGTACCTCGGACACCGAGGTGATCCTGGAATCCGTGGCCAGACGCGGCATCGACCGCACCCTCGCCGACATCAATGGCATGTTCGCCATCGCGCTTTGGGATCGCTCGACGCGCACGCTGCATCTCATCCGCGACCGGCTCGGCATCAAGCCGATCTATTTCTCGGACGATGCGCGCGGAGTCGCTTTCGCCTCGGAGCTGAAGGCGCTGCGCGCGGGGGGCGTTCCGCTCGAGACCGATCCGCAATCGGTGGCGAGTTTCCTTCGCTTTGCCTATGTGCCGGCGCCGTATTCGATCTACCGCAACGTATCCAAGGTCATGCCCGGCGAGATCGTTTCGATCGAGGCCGACGGCAAGGTGTCGCGCCGCATCTACTGGTCGCTGCGCGATGTCGCCGCAGCCGGCGTCGCCTCGCCATTCCCGGGCTCGGACGCCGAGGCGGAAGCCGAGCTGCACGACCTGCTGGCCGATGCCGTTGCGGGGCAGATGATGTCGGACGTGCCGCTCGGCGCCTTCCTGTCGGGCGGCATCGACTCATCGGCCGTCGTCGCGCTGATGGTCGCGGCCGGCCGCGGCCCGGTGCGCACCTTCTCGATCGGCTTTTCCGACATAGGCTTCGATGAATCGCAACACGCCCGCGCCGTGGCCGAACATCTCAAGACCGACCATCGCGACATGATGGTGACCGGACAGGATGCGCTCGATGTCGTGCCGCAGCTCGCCGACATGTACGACGAGCCATTTGCCGACTCCTCGCAGATCCCCACGCATCTGATCTCGAAACTCACGCGGCAACACGTGACGGTGGCGCTGACCGGCGACGGCGGCGACGAACTGTTTGCCGGCTATAACCGCTACAATCTGGGGCAGGGGCTAGCCGGCCAATTATCGCGCTCGCCGCGCGCCCTGCGCCAGGCGGCGGGCGCCGTGCTCGATGCCATGCCCGATGCGCTGGTCGAGGCCGGCGCGTCGCTGCTGCCGACGAAGGTGCGGCCGCCGCAGCTGGTCGACAAGCTCAAGAAGTTCGCCGCCGTGCTGCCGCTCGACAACGAGGAAGCTTATCGCGTTCTGGTCAGCCAGAATCGCGACCCGTCATCCTTGATGTTCGGTACGCCCGAGCATGACGTCGCCCTGCCGAGCCTGCCGCCGTCCGCCGCCGACTGCTCGGTCGAGCGTCTGCAACTGTGCGATCAGTTGACCTTCCTGCCGGACGACATCCTGCAGAAAGTCGATCGGGCCTCGATGGCGGTGTCGCTCGAGGTGCGGCCGCCGCTGCTCGATCATCGCGTGGTCGAATTCGCCTGGCGGCTGCCGCGCGCCATGCGGCTGCGCGGCGGCGACACCAAGTGGCTGCTGCGCCGGGTGCTCGATCGTTACGTGCCGCGCGCCCTGGTGGAGCGGCCGAAGATGGGCTTTGGCATTCCGCTGGCCGACTGGCTGCGCGGCCCGTTGCGGGGCTGGGCCGAGGATCTGCTGGCGCCCTCGCGTTTCGGTGGCGCCTTGCTCGATCCGGCGCCGGTGCAGGCGATGTGGCAGGCGCACCTGTCGGGCCGGCGCAACTGGGCCTATGCCTTGTGGGCGATTCTGATGTACGAGGCGTGGCGCCGCCGCTGGGACGGGCTGTAGTGTCCGCGCGCGGCGTTGAAAGGATCGATCCGTGGCGGCTCACGACATTCAGCCTGGCTTGCAACCCATCCTCGTCACCGGCGCGGCCGGCTTCATCGGCTTTCATGTCGCGACCGCGCTGCTGAAGGAAGGCCGCGTCGTCATCGGCGTCGACAACCTGACGCCGTATTACGATGTGAAACTGAAAGAAGCGCGGCTTGCCGAACTGGCGAAGCACAATGGCTTCTCCTTCATCAGGCACGATCTCGCCGACCGTCAGGCGACCGCCGATCTATTCGCGCAGTACAAGTTTCCGCACGTCGTGCATCTGGCCGCCCAGGCCGGCGTGCGTCATTCGCTGGTCGATCCGCACGCGTATGTCGATTCCAATTTGATCGGCTTCGTCAATGTGCTGGAAGGTTGCCGTCATAACGGCTGCCGGCATCTCATCTATGCTTCGTCGTCGTCGGTCTACGGCAGCAATACGCATATGCCGTTCTCCGTTCATGACAATGTCGATCATCCGCTCAGCCTCTATGGCGCCTCGAAGAAGGCCAACGAGCTGATGGCGCATTCCTATTCGCACCTGTTCAGGCTGCCGACGACGGGCCTGCGCTTTTTCACGGTGTACGGGCCGTGGGGCCGGCCGGACATGGCAATGTGGATTTTTGCCGGCGCCATTCTCGCCGGCAAGCCGATCAAATTGTTCAACCACGGCAAGATGCGGCGCGACTTCACCTATGTCGATGACGTAGTGGAGTCGATCGTGCGCCTTGTCGGGAGGCCGGCGGCGGTCGATCCGAACTGGTCGGGCGACACGCCGGATCCTGGCTCGAGCAGCGCGCCGTGGCGGGTCTACAATATCGGCAACAACAATCCGGTCGATCTGCTGGATGTCGTCGAACTGCTCGAGAAATCAATCGGCAAAAAGGCGATCCGCGAGCTCGAACCGATGCAGCCCGGCGATGTGCCGGCCACCTATGCCGACGTCGACGCGTTGATGAAGGAAGTCGACTTCAAGCCGGCAACGCCGATCGCCGAGGGCATTGCGCGCTTCATTGCCTGGTATCGCGTCTATCACGGCCTCACATAGCGATTTTCTGCTTCCCTTGATGAGATGACCGACAAGGTCGCACTGATCACCGGTGTGACCGGGCAGGACGGCGCCTATCTCGCCGAATTCCTGCTCGGCAAGGGCTACGTCGTGCACGGCGTCAAGCGCCGCGCGTCGTCGTTCAACACCGGCCGAGTCGATCATCTCTATGTGGATCCGCATGACGGCGACACACGCTTTCACATGCATTTCGGCGATATGACCGACGCAACCAGCCTCATCCGTCTGATCCAGGAGACGCAGCCGGACGAAATCTACAATCTTGCCGCGCAGAGCCATGTGCAGGTCTCGTTCGAGACGCCGGAATATTCGGCCAATGCCGATGGCCTTGGTACGCTGCGGTTGCTCGAGGCCGTGCGCATTCTGAAGATGGAGCAACGCGTCCGCGTTTATCAGGCGTCGACCTCGGAACTTTTTGGTAATGCGCCGGCGCCGCAGAACGAACTGACGCCCTTTGCACCGCGCAGTCCTTACGGCGCTGCCAAGCTCTATGCCCACTGGATAGCGGTGAACTACCGCGATGCTTATGGCATGCATGTGTCGAACGGCATCCTGTTCAATCACGAGAGTCCGATGCGCGGTGAGACTTTTGTGACGCGCAAGGTTACCCGCGCCGTCGCCGCGATCGAGTACGGCAGGCAGGAGACGCTGTATCTCGGCGATCTCGACGTTCGGCGCGACTGGGGCCACGCCCGAGATTACGTTGAGGGCATGTGGCTGATGCTGCAGCAGCCCGAGCCCGACGATTATGTGCTGGCCACCGGCGAGGCGCATTCGGTGCGAGAGTTTGTCGAGCGCGCCTTTGCTTGCGTCAGCCGCGAAATTACCTGGCGCGGCACGGGCGCGGCCGAGCGTGGTTTGGATGCGGCGAGCGGCGCGGTGCTCGTTGCCATTGATCCGCGCTATTATCGGCCGACCGAGATCGGGCATCTGGTCGGCGATCCGGCCAAGGCGCGGCGCGTCCTCGGTTGGCGTCACCGCGTCGGTTTCGAGGAACTTGTGCGCGAGATGGTCGAGAATGACCTCAAAGCGCTGGGCGACGAGGCCAAAACGTCCTGACGCACGAGCCGCGACAATTGTTTGATCTGACGGGCAAGAAAGTGTTCGTCGCCGGCCATGGCGGCATGGTGGGCTCGGCGATCATGCGCCGTCTGGAGCGAGAGGATTGCGAAGTCTTCACAATCGGTCGCGCCGGGCTCGACCTGAGGGTGCAGGCGTCGACCGAGCATTGGATGTCGATGGTGAGGCCCGATGCGGTCTTTCTCGCCGCGGGCCGGGTCGGCGGCATATCCGCCAACGAAGCCTATCCGGGCGATTTCATCGCCGACAACATGGCGATCGCGCTCAATGTGATGCGCGCCGCTCTGAATGCGGGTGTCGGCAAGTTGCTCTATCTCGGCTCGAGTTGCGTCTATCCGCGGCTGGCGCCGCAGCCGATGACGGAAGACGCGCTGCTGACCGGTCCGCTCGAGCCGACCAATGAATGGTACGCCATCGCCAAGCTCGCCGGCATCAAGCTGGCACAAGCCTACCGCCGCCAACACGGCGCCGATTTCATTTCCGTGATGCCGGCCAATCTCTACGGTCCCGGCGATAATTATCATCCCGAAAACAGCCACGTGCCGGCCGCGCTGATCCGCCGCTTTCACCAAGCCAAGGTCGGCGGCGCTCGGCAGGTGACGGTGTGGGGCAGCGGCACGCCGCGCCGCGAATTCCTGGCCGTCGACGATCTCGGCGATGCCTGCGTCTTTGCCATGAAGCGCTATACCGGCGAGGGCCTTCTCAATATCGGCAGTGGCCATGAAGTCACCATCGCCGACTTCGCGCGGCTGGTCGCCGACACGGTTGGCTATGACGGTGAGATCGTCTTCGACGCTGGCCGCCCGGACGGCGTGCCGCGCAAACTGCTCGACACCTCGCGTCTCAACGCGCTCGGCTGGTCGGCGCGCACGCCGCTCGCTTCGGGACTGCGAGCGGCCTATGCCGATTTTCTTGCGTGGGAAGGCAGGTGGCGCGAGCGCTAGAGGGTTAATGTCGACGGCCGCCGCGCTGTCGCGGCGTTGATCCGGCGCCATTTTGGCCCTGTAACGACTTGAATCAAAACGTGTTCACCGCATTTCACAGGTGCGGTCGCCAGCCTATGACCAGCGTGCTAGGGGACGCGGGGTTCAAAATTCAGGGTTGGGGATCGGCTTTTCGCGATGACACAGGCTTCCACCATCGAAACGCGGCCGCTGCGCGTTGGCGTCGTCGGCGTCGGCGTTATGGGCAGCAACCACGCGCGCGTTCTCGCCGGGCTGCCGGGCGCTGAGCTCGCCGGCGTTGCCGATCCCGACGTCAAGCAGGCCGAGTTCGTCGCCCGCACCTTGAACTGCGCCGCGGTGTCCGACATCGACGGGCTGCTCGATCTCGGCGTCGATGCCATCACTATCGCTGCGCCGACGCATTTGCATCGCGAAGTGTCGCTGGCGGCGATCGCACGCGGCGTGCATGTGCTGGTCGAGAAGCCGATTGCCTCGACGGTGGAAGAGGGCCACGAGATCATCGCCGCCGCGCGCGCCAAGGGCGTGACGCTGATGGTCGGCCATGTTGAGCGCTTCAACCCGGCGGTCGAAGCTATCAAGGACGCGATCCGCGGCGAGGATATTCTCTCGATCGCCATCACCCGCGTCGGTCCGTTCCCGCCGCGTATGTCGAATGTCGGCGTCGTCATCGATCTCGCCGTGCACGACATCGACCTGATCCGCTGGTTCACCGACAGCGACATCACCGAAGTGCAGCCGCAGCTCTCCAGCGCGGTGGCCGAGCGCGAGGATATCGCGCTGCTGCAGTTCCGCACTGCCTCCGGCGTGCTGGCGCACATCAACACCAACTGGCTGACGCCGTTCAAGGCGCGCAACGTGACGGTGGCGACGCGCCGCAAATACGTCATGGGCGATCTGCTCACGCGTCAGGTCACCGAATGCTTCGGCTTCCAGCCGGACGGCAGCTATTCGATGCGTCATCTGTCGGTCGGCCATGCCGAGCCACTGCGTTCAGAACTGCTCGCCTTCCTGCAGGCCATCCGCACCGGCGCCGCGCCGGCCGTGACGGGAGAGCAGGGCGTTGCCAGCCTCCAGGTCGCCATCCAGTGCCTGACCTCGAGCAGCCATCAGCCGCCGGCCGCGCGCCGCGCCAACGTTGCCGTCTAGTCCACCAACATCCGGTCCGTCTTCATGAACGTTCGCAGCGATCTGCCCCCGATTCCCTTTATCGATCTCGCCGCGCAGCGGCGACGGCTAGGCAGCGCGATCGACAATGCGGTGATGAAGGTGGTGAACAGCTGTCAGTTCATCCTCGGCCCGGAAGTGAAAGCCTTCGAAGCCGATCTGGCGGCCTTCGCCGGCGTGAAACATGCCGTGTCCTGCGCCAGCGGCACCGACGCTCTGGTGTTGCCGCTGCGCGCGATGGGCATCGGCCCGGGCGATGCCGTGCTGTGCCCGTCCTTCACCTTCTGTGCGACGGCCGAGGTCGTGGCGCTGGGCGGCGCGACGCCGGTCTTCGTCGATGTCGATCCGGTCACCTTCAACATGAACCCGGATCACATCGCCGGCGCGGTCGAAACCGCGCGCGAACTTGGCCTCACGCCCAAGGCGATCATTCCGGTCGATCTGTTCGGCCAGGCCGCCGCTCACGGCCCGATCGCGGCCGCCGCCAAGGCGCATGAACTCTTCATCATCGACGACGCGGCGCAGGGCTTCGGCGCGACCTATAACAACCGCCGTATCGGCTCGTTCGGCCATGTCACCGCGACCAGCTTCTTTCCGGCCAAGCCGCTCGGCTGCTACGGTGACGGCGGCGCGGTGCTGACCGACGACGATAACCTCGCCGATTTGATGCGCAGCATTCGCGTGCACGGCATGGGCAGCGACCGCTACGACAATGTCCGCCTGGGCCTGACGTCGCGTCTGGACACGGTTCAGGCCGCGGTGCTGATCGAAAAGCTCAGGATCTTCCCGGACGAGATCGAGGCGCGCGAGCGCATCGCCCGCCGCTACAACGATGCCCTGCGCGACGTGGTCGTCGTGCCGGTTGTGCCGGCCGGCATGTCGTCGGTGTGGGCGCAGTACACCATCCGCCTCAAGCCCGGCACGCGCGATGCCTTCGCCGCCGCGCTCAAGGCCGAAGGCGTGCCGACCGCGATCTATTATCCGATTCCGCTGCACCGCCAGCAGGCTTACAAGCATTACCCGGTCGGCAAAGGTGGCGTCGCGGTCAGCGAAGCGCTGGCCCATGAAGTCATAAGCCTGCCGATGCACGCCTATCTGGACGAGCCGACGCAGGATCGCATTGTCGATGCGGTGCGCCGCGCCGTGAAGGCGGCCTGAACGTCCGCCGCGCCTTGATTCGGCCGCAGCCTCGGCCGAGTTTGGCTTTATCCGCCGGCGCTTTAAGGTAGACGCCGGATTCGGACGGCTCCCGCCGGCCGACCTTGAGCGCCGCACGGACCTCGTCAGCCGATGATCAAGTCGTTTCTCACGGTCGGCGGCTACACGCTCCTGTCGCGCGTCACGGGCTTCATCCGCGACATTATCATGGCCGCGATCCTCGGCGCCGGGCCGGTGGCGGATGCTTTCTTCGTCGCTTTCCGGCTGCCCAATCATTTCCGTGCCATCTTCGCCGAAGGCGCCTTCAACGCCGCTTTCGTGCCGGCCTATGCCAGGGTGCGCGAGCAGGGTGGGGCGGAGCGCGCGGCGCGCTTTGCCGATCACATCTTCACTATCCTTCTGGCGTCGCAGATCGTGCTCCTGGCGCTGGCGCTGCTGTTCACGCCGCAGGCCATCGATCTTCTCGCGCCCGGCTTCCGCGACGAGCCGATGCGCTACGGACTGGCGGTGGATCTGACGCGGATCACTTTTCCGTATCTGCTGTTGATCACGCTGGTGACGCTCTATGGCGGCATCCTCAATGCGTTGCAGCGCTTCGCCGCCGCCGCGGCCGCGCCGATCCTGCTCAACCTGTCGCTGATCGTGGCGCTGCTGCTGGCCGTTTATTTCCCGACGCCGGGTCATGCCGCGGCCTGGGGCGTCGCCATCTCGGGTGTGCTGCAGGCGCTGCTGGTCGGCGGCGATGCGTTCCGGCAGAGCGTGCTGGCTCGGCTGCGACGGCCGCGCTGGGATACCGACGTCAAACAATTCTTCCGGGCGCTGGCGCCCGCGACCGTCGGCTCTGCCGGCGTGCAACTCGCGCTGTTCGCCGACACCATCATCGCCAGCTTTCTCGCGGCGGGCGCGATCTCGGCTTTGTATTATGCCGATCGGCTCAACCAGTTGCCCATCGGCGTCATCGGCATTGCCATCGGCACCGTGGTGCTGCCGGAGATGTCGCGGCGCCTGGCCGCCGGCGACGATGCCGGCGCTGCGCATGCGCAGAACCGCGCCTTCGAGTTCACGCTGCTGCTGGCGATGCCATGCCTCGCGGCCTTCATCGCCATACCCGATCTCATCATGCGGGCGCTGTTCGTTCGCGGCGCTTTCACCTCGGCGGATGCGGCGGCGGCCGGCGCGACGCTTGCGGCCTATTCAGTCGGCCTGCTGCCGTTCCTGCTGATCCGCAGTGCGGTCGCGACCTTCTTCGCGCGCGGCGACACCAAGACGCCGGTGATTGCTTCGCTCACCGCCGCCGCGGTCAATATCGGCTTCAAGATCTTGCTGATGGGCCCGCTGGCCCAGGTCGGCCTCGCCTTGGCGACGGCGATCGGCGCCTGGATCAATCTCCTGCTTGTGGTGTGGCTGGCGCATCGCGCCAATCATGCCCGCGTCGATGGTCGGTTGCGGAACTCGGTGCTGAAATTTGCCATCGCCGGCGCGGTAATGACGGCGGCGCTGTGGTTTGCCGCCGCGCCGATCGAGCGGGTATTCCACGGCTGGCCGGTGCCGGCCCTGCTCACCCTGGTCGTCCTTGGCCTGTGCGCCGGCTTGTTGTACGCCGTCATGATCCTGGCGCTGTTCGGACGTGCCTGGTTCAGCGGCTTCCGCGGCCACGGGCGCTAGTCTCGAGTATTACAAAACCGCAAGTATTTGTAGTGGATATCGTGCGCGCCGTGGCGGATCGGCCACGGTGGACATCGTGTTGCGGTGCAGCTATGTCACGAGACCGTTTGATTGCTGGCCGTGGTCCGACATGCACACATTTCTCCCCGCCGCTTTTCATTCCGTGACCGGCTCCCGTGGCCGGGTTGCACTGGCCGTGGCGTTCGCCGCGCTGGTGGCGAACTGCGGTGACAGTTCGACGCAGAAGGCGGCCGCGCCGCCGCCGCCGCAGGTGACCGTCGCGCCGCCGGTCAAGCGGCAGATTACCGACTACGACGAATATGTCGGCCGCTTCGTTGCAGTGAACAGCGTCGAAGTGCGCGCCCGCGTGTCCGGTTATCTGGAGGCCGTCCATTTCAAGGACGGCCAGCTGGTCAAGGAAGGCGACCTTCTGTTCACCATCGACCGCCGTCCGTTCGAGAACGCTGCGGCGCAGGCGCGCGCGACGCTCACCGCCGCGCAATCCAATGTCGCCTTCACCGAGGCCGACTACACCCGCGGCCAGCAACTGGTGAAGGAAAAGACCATCACCGACCAGACCTTCGAGCAGCGCGCGCAGGCCTTCCGCAACGCCCGCGCCGCGGTCGCCGGCGCCGAAGCCGCCTTGCGCACCGCGGAGCTCGACCTCAACTTCACCGAGCTGCGCGCGCCGATTGCCGGCCGCATTGGCGACCGCCGGGTCACGCCGGGCAATCTCGTCACCGGCGGAACCGGCGGCAACACCACCTTGCTCGCCACGATCGTCTCGACCGATCCCATCTATTTCGAGTTCACGTTCGATGAAGCCTCGTATCTGCGCTACGAGCGCAATGCCGGCACAAAGGGCGATATTGCCAGCCGCGGCGCCAGCGTTCCCGTCGGCCTCAAGCTCATCGACGAGAAAGACTTCATCCATAACGGCCGGGTCGATTTCGTCGACAACGTCATCGAGCGCACCAGCGGCACCATCCGCGGCCGCGCGGTGTTCGACAACAAGGACAATGTCTTCACGCCCGGCATGTTCGGCCGCGTTCGCGTGCCGGCTTCGTCGCCTTACGAAGGTCTGCTGGTCCCCGACTCGGCGATCGGGACGGAGCAGGTCCGCAAGTACGTCCTGGTCGTCGGCCCCGACAACAAGGCGACGCAGAAATACGTGACGCTCGGTCAGCTCGTCGATCGTTCTCTGCGCGTCATCAAGGACGGCGTCGGCCCGGACGACCGCATCATCGTCAACGGCATTGCCCGCGTGCGTCCCGGTCAGCCGGTCACGCCGCAGGCTCAGGGCGCGCAGCCGGCACAAGGCGGCCAGCCGGCGGCCGCGCCGCAGAAATAGCGCCAGATCATGAAACTTTCGCACTTCTTCATCGACCGGCCGATCTTCGCCTCGGTGATCGCGATCGTGATCATCATTCTCGGCGCCGTGGCCTTCCAGCGCCTTCCAGTCGCGCAGTATCCCGAGATCGCGCCGCCTTCGATCAACATCAACGGCCAGTTTCCAGGCGCCAGCGCCGAGATCGTCGCCGAAACGGTCGTTGCGCCGATCGAGCAGCAGATCAATGGCGTCGAGGGGATGCTCTACATCTCGTCGAACTCGGCCGCCGACGGCCGGTTCTCGATCGCCGTGACCTTCGATATCGGCACCAACCTCGATATCGCTCAGGTGCAGGTCCAGAATCGCGTCTCGATCGCGCAGCCGCGTTTGCCGGCGCAGGTCCAGCAGATCGGCGTGACGGTGCAGAAGAGCTCGCCCGACATCCTGATGGTGGTGAACCTCTTCTCAAAGGACAAGTCGCGCGACCCGCTTTACATCTCCAACTACGCCAATCTCCAGATCAAGGACGCGCTCACGCGTGTCGATGGCGTTGGTTCGATCAGCGTGTTCGGCAGCCGCGATTATGCGATGCAGGTCTGGCTCGACCCGGACCGCATGCAGTCGCTTAATCTGACAGCCGGCGACGTCACGTCCGCCTTGCAGCAGCAGAACATCCAGGTCGCTTCGGGCGTGCTCAACCAGCCGCCGGTGCAGCAGCAACTCGCGTTTCAGATTGCGGTGCGAACGCTCGGCCGCCTGTCGACCCCGGAGGAATTCGGCAACATCGTCGTCAAGCAGGTCGGTAATGCCGTGATCCGCGTCAAGGACGTGGCGCGGGTCGAGCTGATCGCGCAGGACTACTCGTCGAATTCATATCTTGGCCGGGACGAGTCGGTGGCGCTGGCGGTGTTCCAGCGTCCCGGATCGAACGCGCTGACCACCGGCGACGGCATCGTCAAGGCGATGCAGGATATGTCCCGGAGCTTCCCGAGCGGGGTCGACTACGGCATTTTCTACAATCCGACCCAGTTCATCCAGGAGTCGGTCAGCGCCGTCATCTCGACCATCTTCGAGGCCGTCATCCTCGTCGTGCTCGTCGTCGTGCTGTTCCTGCAAACCTGGCGCGCCGCCGTCATTCCGCTGCTGGCGATCCCGATCTCGCTGATCGGTACGTTCTTCATGATGAGCCTGTTCGGCTTCTCGTTGAACAACCTGTCGCTGTTCGGTCTCGTGCTCGCCATCGGCATCGTCGTCGATGACGCCATCGTCGTGGTCGAGAACGTCGAGCGCAACATCGCCGAGGGTCTGTCGCCGCACGATGCCTCCTACAAGACGATGGATGAGGTCGGCACGGCGCTGATCTCGATCGCGCTGGTGCTGTGCGCGGTGTTCGTGCCGACAGTGTTCATCACCGGCATTTCAGGGCAATTTTACCGCCAGTTCGCGCTGACCATCACCAGCGCCACCATCATCTCGCTGATCTGCTCACTCACCTTGTCGCCGGCGATGTGCGCGCTGCTGCTGCGCCCGCACAAGGAGGCGCATCAGGAGCGCTGGTTCGAGAAGCCGCTCCACGGCTTCTTCCGGCTGTTCAACCGTGGCTTCGATGCATTGGCGGGCGGTTACAGTTGGATGGCCAAGCGCATCGTGCGTTTCGCGGTGCTGATGCTGGTGGCCTATATCGCCATTCTCGGCTTCGGCCTCAACGAATTCCGCAAGACGCCGCAGGGCTTCATTCCGCAGATCGATCGCGGAATTCTGATCGTCGCGGCGCAACTGCCGCCGGGCGCCTCGTTGCAGCGAACCGATAATGTCATGCGCAAGGCGGCCGACATCATTCTCAACACGCCCGGCGTCGCCAACGCCGTCGTCATCGTTGGCTTTTCGGGTGCGACCTTCACCAACGCGCCGAACGCTGGTGCCATGTTCGTCGTGCTCGATTCCTTCGAGGAGCGCGCCAAGGACCCGGCCAAGTCGACGGCGGCGATTCAGGGCGCGCTGTTCCAGAAGCTCGGCGCGCTGCAGGAAGCGCAGATGATCGTGGTGCAGCCGCCGCCCGTGTCCGGCATCGGCAACGCGGCCGGCTTCCGCATGATGGTCGAGGACCGTAACGGCGCCGGGCCCGCCGCGTTGCAGGGCGCAGTCTATGCGATGATGGGCCGCGCTGCGCAGACGCCGGGTCTGCAGCAGGTTTACTCGCTGTTCGAGACCCAGACGCCGCAGCTCTATCTCGACATCGACCGCGTCAAGGCGCAACTGCTTGGCGTCAACATATCCGACGTGTTCCAGGCGCTGCAGGTCTATATCGGGTCGTCCTACGTGAACGACTTCAACCTGTTCGGCCGGACCTTCCGCGTGCAGGCGCAGGCCAATGCGGAGAACCGCCTCGAAGCCAAGGACGTGCTGGCGCTGCGCGTGCGCAACACGCAGGGGCAGACCGTGCCGCTCGGATCGTTCACGACGGTGAGCGACATCTCCGGCCCGTACCGCCTGCCGCGCTACAATCTCTATCCGGCCGCCGAGCTCGATGGCGCGCCGGCACCGGGCTACAGCCAGGGCCAGGCCATCGAGATCATGCAGAAGCTTGCCGCGGAGACCTTGCCCGCCGGCTTCGCCTACGAATGGACGACGCTCGCCTATCAGCAGATCCGCGCCGGCAACACCGCCATGTTCGCCTTCCTGCTCGGCGTGACCTTCGTCTTCCTGGTGCTGGCGGCGCAGTATGAAAGCCTGACGCTGCCATTGGCGGTCATCCTGATCGTGCCGATGTGCCTCGTCGCCGCGATCGTCGGTGTCGTGCTGCGCGGGCAGGACAACAACATCCTCACGCAAGTTGGATTCGTCGTGTTGATTGCGCTCGCGGCCAAGAACGCGATTCTGATCGTGGAGTTCGCCAAACAGCTCGAGGATCAGGGCCGTAACCGCTTCGATGCGGCGGTCGAGGCGGCGCGTCTGCGTCTGCGCCCGATCATCATGACGTCGCTCGCCTTCATCTTCGGCGTCGTGCCGCTGGTCTGGGCCGTCGGCGCCGGCGCGGAATTGCGTCAGGCTCTTGGCACGGCGGTGTTTTCGGGCATGATCGGAGTCACGGTGTTCGGCCTGATCTTCACGCCGGCGTTTTACGTGATCTCGCGCTGGATCGCTGAGAAGACGTCCCGGCGCAAGGACACGGCGCATCCGCAGCCGGCGGAGTAGGCGCCGACTGAGACAAGAAGGAAAGGTGAGATGGCAATGATGAAGTTCGGTTTCGGTCAGCCACTCACCCGCAAGGAAGACGACGCGCTGCTGCGCGGCGCCGGCCGCTATGTCGCCGATGTTGCCCCCGCCGGCGCGCTGCATGCCGTGGTGCTACGCTCGCCGCACGCTCATGCCAATTTCAAGGTCACCGATCTCGCCGCCGCCAAGGCGATGAAGGGCGTGCGTCTCATCCTTACCGGCGACGACATAACCGATCTCGGGCCGATGCCAACGCCCGGCGTGCTCGAAGGCGTCGATATCGACGTGCCGTTCTATCCCGTGCTGGCCCTGGGCGTGGTGCGCCATGTCGGCGATGCAGTGGCCTTCGTCGTCGCCGATACGCTTGATCAGGCGAAAGACGCCGCCGATGCAATTGCCATCGACTGGCAACCGCTGCCGCATGTCATCGGTTCGCTCGCGGCGCTCGAGAAGGGCGCGCCGCAGGTCTGGCCGGACCGGCCGAACCTGTCCTTCGAAACGACGGAAGGCGACGAGGCCGCCACCAAAGCGGCCTTCGCCAAGGCGGCGCGCACGGTCAAGACTACCATCGTCAACCAGCGCCTCGTCACCAATTACATGGACACGCGCGGCGTCGTCGCCGAATACGATGGCGATCGCTACACGCTGACGCTTGGCAGCCAGGGTAGCCACATCATCCGCGACATCATCTGCGGCGACGTCCTCAGGCAGCCGCTCGACAAGATGCGCGTCATCACGCCGGATGTCGGCGGCGGCTTCGGCACCAAGCTGTTTCCCTATCGCGAATACGCGCTCGCCGCGGTCGCAGCCGAGAAGCTGCGCAAACCGGTGAAGTGGGTTTGCGACCGGTCCGAGCATTTCCTTGGCGACAGCCATGGCCGCGATAACATCTCGACCGCCACGATCGCGCTCGACGAGAACAACAAGTTCCTGGCGTTGGAGCTCGACATCGTCGCCGATATGGGCGCCTATCTGTCGTGCTACGCGCCCTATATCCCCTGGCTCGGCGTTGGCATGGCGACCGGCGTCTACGATATTCCGGCGGCCTTCATCCGCCTGCGCGCGGCCTATACGAATACGGTGCCGGTCGATGCCTATCGCGGCGCGGGACGTCCCGAGGCGTCCTACCTGATCGAGCGCGCGGTCGATAATACGGCGCGTGAGATCGGCGTCGCGCCGGATGCGCTGCGGCGCAAGAACCTGATCAAGCCGTCGCAGCTTCCCTACAAGACACCGACCGGCAAGGTGTACGACTCCGGCGATTTCGCCGGCGCGCTCAAGCATGCGCAGGAGCTGATCGACTGGAAGGGTTTCGACAAGCGCGCCCGGCTGGCGAAGCGTGCCGGCAAGCTTCGCGGCATCGGCATCGCTACTTATATTGAGGCCTGTGGCAATAACGGCCCGGAGACCGCGCAGGTCACGCTCGATCGCGACGGCGGCGTGACGGTGCTGATCGGGTCGCAATCGACCGGGCAGGGCCACCACACCTCCTATGCGCAGCTCGTGGCGGAGCGGCTCGATCTGCCGCCGGAGCTGGTGCGCGTGGTGCAGGGCGACACCGACCGGATCGCGACGGGCGCCGGTACCGGGGGCTCGAGTTCGATTCCCGTCGGCGGCGTCTCGGTGGACCGCGCCTCGCACACCTTGGCCGATCAGCTCAAGGATCTGGCCGCGGATGCGCTGGAAGCGTCGGCCGGCGATATGGAAATCGCCGACGGCGCCGTGCGGGTGGCCGGCACCGACCGCGTCATCAGCTTCGCCGATCTGGCCAGCCATCCGAAGGCGACCCCCGACAAGCTCACCGCGAGCCGCGATTTCGGTACCGACAGCCCGACTTATCCCAATGGCGCGCATATTGCCGAGGTCGAGATTGATCCCGATACCGGCAGGACCGAGATCGTCACCTATGTGGTGGTCGATGATTTCGGCGCCACGCTGAATCCGCTGCTGCTGGCGGGCCAGGTCCATGGCGGGCTGGTGCAGGGCATCGGTCAGGCGCTGATGGAGGATACCGTCTACGATCCGGACTCCGGCCAGCTCATCAGCGCCAGCTTCATGGACTACGCCATGCCGCGGGCCTCCGATGCGCCGTCCTTCGTGTTCGAGACCCGCAACACGCGGTGCAAGACCAATCCGCTGGGGGTCAAGGGAGCGGGGGAGGCCGGCGCCATCGGTTCATGTCCGGCGGTCATGAATGCGGTTATCGACGCGCTGGACCGCGGCTACGCCATCCGCCACATCGACATGCCGGCCACGCCGCTCAAGGTATGGACGCTGATCGAACAAGCGAAAACGCGTGCGGCGTAGCGCCGCTGCCATTCTCACAGCTTCGTGATGGCATGGCGGTACGAATGAGCCCAGTTTCGCCGGAATATATTTAGCCAATCAGGGTTAGCCCACACGAGCGTCACAACCGCCGTGGGTGCAACCCGTGCCTGCGAAACCTGCAAGCCATTCGTGAGGGATCCGATGAAGTTCTCGACAATCAGCGCGGCCGCCGCCGTCGCCATTGTTTCCATTGCCGCCACCGCGGTCGTTGCCCAGCAGGATCCGATCGCCGCCCGCAAGGCGCTGATGAAGGAATCCGGCCAGGCCACCGCCGCGCTGGTGAAGATGACCAAGGGTGACACGCCGTTCGATCTGGCGACCGCCCAGGCATCGTTAAAGACCTATCAGAGTGTCGCGTCGAAGATGCCGACGCTGTTCCCCGACAATTCGAAGTCCGGCGGCGAAACCACCGCGGCGCCGGCGATCTGGGAGAACATGGACGACTTCAAGGCGCGCTTCACGAAGTTCGAAGCCGACGCCAAGGCGGCCGAGGCTTCGGTCAAGGATCTGGACTCCCTCAAGGCGGCAGTCGCCACGGTGACCCGCAACTGCGGTAGCTGCCACGAGACCTATCGCGTCAAGAAGAGCTGATGACCTCCTTTTGATCGCTGCGGCGGCAGGAAATCCGGCAAGGGCGGTGCGTCGTAGGCGCGCCGCCCTTTCGTTTGGCGTAGCGGCGGATAGACTGATTGCGCAGTCCGAATAGAGAAAGCACGAGAGATGGCGCGCAAGCTGATTGCATCGATCATCGTACTGGGAATTGCCGGTCTGGCGGCACTCTGGTTCCTGACCGCGCCGAAGGTCGAGCCGGCCGGGGAATTCGCGACGTCGCACAAGGCCGATTTGGCCAACGGCAAGACGATGTTCGACATCGGCGGCTGCGTGTCCTGTCACACCGACAGCAAGGAGGATCGGACGCGACTCGGCGGCGGCGTGGCATTGGCCTCGCCCTTTGGTACGTTCTACACGCCCAACATTTCACCAGATCCAGCTGACGGCATCGGCCGCTGGACGCCGGCGCAGTTCGTCACCGCCATGCGCGAGGGGACGTCGCCCGAGGGCGAGCATCTCTATCCGTCGTTTCCCTACACCTCCTATCGGCGCATGACGACCGGCGATCTGCTCGACATGTTCGCCTATATAAAGACTTTGCCACCGGTGAAGGGTAAGGCGCGCGATCACGACTTGCCGTTCCCGTTCAACATCAGGGCGGTCCTCGGCGGCTGGAAACTTCTGTTCCTCAACGGCGGACGTTTCACGCCGGATGCGGCCCGGGACGCGCAATGGAATCGCGGCGCCTATCTGGTGAACGGTCCCGGCCACTGCGCCGAATGTCATTCGCCGCGCAATGCGCTCGGCGGCATTCTGGATGGCCAGCGTTTCGCCGGCGGGCCCGATCCGGAGGGGCAGGGCTGGGTGCCGAATATCACCCAGCAAGGCCTGGCGTCCTGGTCGGCGGGCGATATTGCCGAATTCCTGAAAACCGGCATGACGCCCGAGTTCGATTCGGCTGGCGGCAGCATGACCGCCGTGATCCGGAACACCGCGCAACTCAGCGATGCAGACCGGCTGGCGATGGCAACCTATCTCAAATCGCTCCCGGCCGTCGCCGGCCCGACGCGGCCGTCGAAAAAGTAACGCGGGCCGACGCAGGCGCGCGCAAAAGGGGCGACAAGGCCGGCGGCGAGGGCTATGGAGGATTCTCCATGCACGAGCCGTCGCCCCAGCTCCTCAAAGCCATTGGCTTCAAGATTCTCTCCGCCCTGATGTTCGCTGCCATGTCGGCCCTGGTCCGGCAACTCGGCGACACCGTGCCGGTGGGCCAAGTGGTGTTTTTCCGGTCTGCCTGCGCCATTCCTCCTGTGCTGCTCATCTACGCCTTCCGCGGCGAGCTTATGACGGCGGTGCGCACCAATCGCATCTTCGGCCATCTCCTGCGTGGTTCGGTCAGTGTCTGCGGCATGTTCTCGAACTTCGCGGCGCTGGCGCGGCTGCCACTGGCGGACGCCACCGCCATCCAGTTCGGCTCCCCTTTGATTACCGTGGCGCTGGCCGCCATCGTCCTGAAAGAGCGCGTGCGCATCTTCCGCTGGACCGCGGTCGCGGTCGGCTTCGTTGGCGTGATCGTAATGCTGATCCCGAATTTCGACCCGGCCCGTTATACCGCCGTGGGAGTCGGCACCGCCGCTGCGCTCGGCTCGATCTTCGCCGTCATTTCGGCCTTCTGCAATGCCGGCGCCGTTATCCAGACGCGCCGCCTGACGCAAAGCGAATCGACATCGTCTATCGTCTTCTACTTTTCACTGTCCTGTGCGCTGGTGGGGGCGGCGACGCTGCCCTTCGCCTGGCATACGCCGAGCACCGAGGAGTTGTGGGCGCTCATCGCCACCGGCATTCTCGGCGGCGTCGCCCATATCTTCCTGACCGAGAGCTACCGCTTCGCGGCGGCATCGGTAATCGCGCCCTTTGATTATACGTCGCTGCTCTGGGCGCTGCTGCTGGGCTACTGGTTCTTCGGGGAGTTGCCGAGCACCTTGGTCTATGTCGGCGCCGCAATCGTCGCCGGCGCTGGCCTCGTGGTGCTGTGGCGCGAGCGACGTCTCGGCATCGACCGGGCGCCGCAGGAGGAAGGTCCGCGGCGGCCGGAGATGTAGCCAGCCCGCCGGCTCAGGCCGTGAAGGCCTTGAAGGTGATGATCGTATAGGTGTCCTTGATCCCGGGGATGCAATGCACCTTCTCGTTCACGAAGTGGCCGATGTCGGTCTTGTCGTCCACATAAAATTTCACAAGCAGATCGTAATCGCCGGCAGTGGAGTAAATCTCCGAAGCGATCTCGGCTTCGGCGAGTTCGTTGGCCACCTGATAGGCCTTGCCGAGCTCGCATTTGATCTGGATGAAGAAGGGGGTCATTGCGGTTGGGTCTCCGGGCCGCCCGAGGCGTTTCCCGCAACACAGCAAAATCGCGCCAGCCTGGCAAGACGCGGCAAGGTGAGGCCGGCTGGCGGCGCTTTTGCCGGCATGGCTGATGCGCCCTTGCCTTGGCCTTGCTGCGGGTTTAGGTATTCATGAGCTATCTCGTGGGGTGTCCGGCGTCGCGCCGGACTGAGAGGCCGGAAGTCCGGCTAACCCAACGAACCTGATCCGGGTTATGCCGGCGGAGGGAGAGAGATGCAGGAGCCGACGCCACCACCATTGCGCCAATTTGCGTCGCCGAAGGATCTCGTGTCCGCCACGGCGGACCTGCTTGCGCGCCTGCGCGCGAAATCGCCCCGGGTCCACTGCATCACGAATTCGGTGGCCGAGAATTTCACGGCCAATGTGCTGCTGGCGCTGGGTGCCGTGCCCTCCATGACCCTGTCGCCGGTGGAGATCGGCTCGTTCGTCGGCCGCGCCGATGCCCTGCTGGTCAATCTCGGCACGTTCGGCCGCGAGCGCCGCGAGGCGACCTCTATCGCCGTCGATACGGCGGCGCAGGGCGGCTTACCCTGGGTGCTCGATCCGGTGTTCGTCGATCGCGCACCACCGCGCGCAACCTACGCCCAGGATTTGTTGTTTCTCCGCCCGACGGCGATGCGCCTGAACGCCGCGGAGTTCGCGGCGCTTGCCGGCGTGGGCGATACGCCTGACGAGGTTCGCGCCTATTCCCGCGAACGCAACATCGCGATCGGCCTGTCCGGCGCGCGCGACCTGATCGCTGTTGGCCGCCGCGCCGCATCGCTGACCAATGGCGATCCGCTAATGGCGCGGGTCACGGCCATGGGCTGCGCCGCCTCGGCCATGGTCGGCGCCTGCCTCGCGGTCGAAAAGGACGCCTTTGTCGCGACCACGGCGGCGCTGCTGATTGCCGGTGTTGCCGGCGAGATCGCGTCGGAAAAAGCGCAGGGGCCGGGCAGCTTCGTCGCCGCGATCCTCGACGCCCTCTATTCCATCGACGGCGACGCGCTGGCAGCGCGGGCGCGCGTCGAGTTGCATGAGTAACAATAGATGACTCTCGACCTTCGTCTCTATGCCCTCGTCGATCCGGCGGTTGCCGGCGGCCGCTCGCTGCCTGCGCTCGCGGCGCTGATCGCCGAGAGTGCGACTTTGGTGCAGCTGCGCGACAAGCACGGCTCGACCCGTGTCATGATCGAGGAGGCGCGTGACATCATGGCCGTGCTGCGGCCGCGCGGCGTGCCGCTCCTGATCAACGACCGCGTCGACGTGGCACTCGCGTCGGGAGCGCAGGGTGTGCACATCGGCTGGGACGATATGGAGGTGGCCGACGCCCGGCGTCTGCTCGGTCCGGAGGCCATCATCGGCCTCAGTATAAAGACGGTGGAGCAGGCAGCGGCCGCGCCGCTCGAACTGTTGAACTACGTCGCCATTGGCGGTGTTTATGCGACCACGTCGAAGGATAACGTCTCGACGCCGATCGGCACCGAGGGCCTGCGCGACCTCGCTGGCGTCATTCGCGGACGCAAGCCGGGCTTCCCGATCTGCGCCATCGCGGGCATTACCGCTCAGAATGCCGGAGACGTTATCGCCGCTGGGGTCGATGGGGTGGCGGTTATTTCAGCCTTGTCGATGGCAAACGATCCGGCGCAAGCGGCGCGGGAAATGCGCAGCGCGGTCGATGGCGCGCTGACGACGCGGGGCGCGGCATGACGCCGGTCGCGCTCACCATTGCGGGATCGGATTCGGGCGGCGGTGCCGGCATCCAGGCCGACCTCAAGACCTTTGCCGCAAATGGAGTGTTCGGCACGTCGGTCATCACCGCGTTGACGGCGCAGAACACGCAAGGCGTCTCCGCCATTCACGATGCACCGCTGGTGTTCATCGCGGCGCAGATTGAGGCCATTTTCGTCGATTTCGACGTCGCGGCGGTCAAGATCGGCATGCTGTCGCGCGCCGAGACCATTCGCGTCGTCGCCGGCGAGCTGCGTCGCCGCAATGCGCCGCATATCGTGCTCGACCCGGTGATGGTCGCGACCTCGGGCGACCGGCTGCTGAGCGAGGATGCGGTTGCGGCGCTGCGCACCGAACTGATGCCGCTCGCCGAGATCGTCACGCCCAATCTGCATGAAGCGGCGGTGCTCACCGGCAAGCCGCTCGCAGGCACCGAGCAAGAGATGGAAGCGCAGGCGCGCGACATCTTCGCCTTCGGCCCGCGTGCCGTTCTGATCAAGGGCGGCCACGGTACCAGCGACGAGGCCGTCGATCTGCTGGTTGGCGGCGACGGCGCGGTGACGCGCGTGAGCGCGAAACGCATCGACACGAAAAACACGCACGGCACGGGCTGCACGCTGTCCTCCGCCATTGCCGCCAACCTCGCCAAGGGCGCGCCCCTGATCGAGGCCGTGCGCGCCGCGAAAGATTACGTCACCGGCGCCATCGCCGCCGCGGACCAGCTCAAGGTCGGCCACGGCCACGGCCCGCTCAATCACTTCTACAAAAACTGGAGTACGAGATGACGACACGCCGCCAGTTCGCCCTTAGCGCTGCCTTGGGCGCCGGTCTTGCCGCCACCTCCGCACTCGCCGCGCCGTCGATCGCGCGCGCGCAGACGACGAAATGGCGCATGGTAACGTCGTGGCCGAAACGGCTGCCGGGCCCCGGCATGTCGGCCGAGCGCGTCGCCGAGCGCATCCGCACGCTGTCGAACGGCCGCCTCGACATTGCCGTCTCCGCGGCCGGCGAAGTCGTCCCCGCCTTCGGCGTGCTCGAGGCGGTCGGTACCGGCGTCGCCGAGATGGGCCACACTGCTTCGTTCTACTGGCAGGGCAAGATGGCGGCGGCGCCGTTCTTCACCACCGTGCCATTTGGCCTGACGCCGGCCGAGCATGTCGCCTGGGTCGAGGCCGGCGGCGGCCAGGCGCTCTGGGACGAGATGTACAAGCCGTTCGGCGTCAAGCCGTTCATGGGCGGCAACACCGGCGTGTGCATGGGGGGCTGGTTCCGCCGCGAGGTGAAAAGTCTTGCCGAACTGCGCGGCCTCAAGCTGCGCTCGCTCGGTCTTGGAGGTGAAGTCTATCGTCGCCTGGGCGTGACGCCGCAAACGACATCGCCGGCCGAGATACTGTCCAGCGTGCAGTCCGGCGTGATCGACGGCGCCGAGTTCGTCGGCCCCGGCACCGACATCGCGCTCGGCCTCTATCGCGCCGCGCCGTTCTATTATTATCCCGGCTTCAACAAGCCTAACGGCACCGGCGAGGCCATCGTGTCGCTTAAGGCGTGGGAGGCGCTGCCGGCCGACCTCAAGGCGGTGGTGGCACATGCCTGCGCCACCGAGGCGAACTACGCGCTTGCCGAGATGGAGAAGCTCAACGCCCAGGCGCTCGGCGTGCTGATCAAGGAGCACAACGTCAAGCTGGCGCAATTCCCGGCCGACCTCGTCGCCGCCGCGCGCAAACAGGCCGACGATGTGCTCGGCGACATCGCCTCGCGCGACGCTATGGCGGGCAAGGTGCACGCCTCTTACAGGAGCTTCCGCGACAGCGTTTCCGACTGGTCGCGCGTCTCGATCGAGGCGGTGCTGCGCTCGCGCGTGGGATGAGGCTGTTTGTAATTCGTTAACCACGGTATCGGGGGACGTTGTTTATTCCTGGCCACCGGCGTGCCGAAGAAGACGTCGAAAAAAAGCCCCGGTTCGCCGGGGCTTTTTTCATTTAACCCGCCCTTAACCACACCTGGTCCATCACTATTAACCATACGCAGCAAACGACTGCGTATCGCTATTCGCCAGTCCCGGGGGGCTGGCCCGCGATGGCCAAGACGCCGGCGCGGTTTGTTCAGGGTTCAAGCGCCAGGGCCGGGGACCGGCTCTGGTCAACATTGGAGATCTCAGATGAAGCGTCTATCGATGGCCATGACTGCCGGCCTGTTTGTTGCGACGATGGCAGCGCCGTCGTTCGCCGCTGATCTGCCGCGCCCGTCCTACAAGGCGCCGATCTATGCGCCGGTGTATTATAACTGGACCGGCTTCTATGCCGGCATCAACGCCGGCTACGGCTTCGGCAAGTCCGACTGGTCCGGCGCGGGCGGCACCGGTTCGACCAAGCCGAAGGGCTTCATCGGCGGCGTCCAGCTCGGCTACAACCTGCAGACCGGCTCGTGGGTCTGGGGCCTCGAGGCCGACTTCCAGTACAGCGGCATGAAGGGCTCGGACGCGGGCGGCACCGGCGTGTGCACCGGCGCGGGCTGCGAAACCAAGCTGACCTGGTTCGGCACCGGCCGCGGCCGCCTCGGCTATGCCGGCTGGGATCGCTGGCTGCCTTACGTCACCGGCGGCGTGGCCTACGGCAACGTCAAGGCGACGCCGGCTGTCGGCGGCGACTTCAGCAAGGGCAAGGTCGGCTGGACCGTCGGCGGCGGCGTCGAATACGCGCTGCTCGCCAACTGGACCACCAAGCTCGAATATCTCTATGCCGATCTCGGCAGCGTCTCGGGCGGCACGCCGGGCAACGACGTGACCTTCAAGTCGCACCTCGTTCGCGCCGGCCTGAACTACCGCTTCTAAGCTTTCAGCGCCGCGGCGCTGGAGACCAGAAAGCCCGGGGGAAACCCCGGGCTTTTTTATGCGTGCGCCTCATCGCAGCGCTACGACACGCGCGCTGCGGCGAAATCGGTCCATAAGGGACGAACCTCGCTAACGGTGTCGGAGGCAAGCCCGTTTCTCACCACGATCGCTCCCTTGATCGGAGGCAGCGTCGGCAGATAGAAGTCGCCGGCCGCTATAAGCGGCCGTGCCATGCGCCATGCGGGAAACGCGGCCACGCCGATGCAGGATTCAACGGCGGCAAGTCGCGCCATATGATCCGGTGTGGCGAACACCGTCCGATAGGCAATGCTGTGACGCTCGAAGCAGCGCTCGACATGCTTTTGAATGCAGCCGCCGGGCCAGCCCACCACCGGGATCGGGGACCCGGGGCTCGCAACGAAGTGAGGGTGCCGCGCCCACACCAGAGGCTCCATCCACTCCTCGACGATATCTTCATCGCCGCCATGTTCGCCCAGCAGGCAGCCGACATCGAAGAAACCCTCGCTGACCCCTTTGACGACTTCCGAAGACGAGCAGGAATGAACATGCAAGACAGCGTCGGTTCGCTTCTGGGCCCAGGCCTGTAGAAGTCGCTGCGCGAGTTCGTATGAAACGCCCACGCGAACAGCCGGGCGGCCCTTATGGGTCCCGCCGAGCGATACGATCTGGTCGTTCACTTCGATGAGCTTTCGCGCAAGCAGCAATGCACTTTGCCCGCGCGGCGTGAACGTGAGCCCGCCGGTGTTCTGCTTGTCGAACACCGGACCGCCGACGATCGTTTGCAGCCGCTTGACCTGAGCGCTGATCGCCGGCTGGCTGAGGCCGAGCTTCTCACCAGCTTTCGAGAAACTGCGGGTTTCGGCGATCGTGAGAAACGTGCGCGCAATCTCGACGGGGACGTGAGTGCTGTAATAACGACGCAGCATTCCATGCCTCCTCTGAATGCTGATCACGAGCACCCAAACTGATTCGCGCCTCGCGTGCAAAGTTTCTATGGGCTTATCGATGAGATTGTCGTGAGATGCGACATCTTGATGCTGCCGCCGTCACCGGTGCGGTAATTAAGTGGGTGTACGAGAGAGTTTATAAATCGGTGCGACGTTATAAACACATGGAACAGAGCAGACGTTTGGCCGCTATAGCCGGAAGTTCCAGCGCATTTCATCGCGTCGGTGCGCGCACTAAAACACGCAACACAGCGCACCGCATCGACATTGACTGTGCAATTCGGCGAGCGGCCTGCTTCGGCCGTCTCTGTCTGCGGCAAAGCTTGAAGATCTGGATCCCCGTTTCCCGGTGAAGATGCGCTACGCGCTTTTGCGCGAGATGACCGGAAGGTAGAGCGCGGGGATGACCAGGCAGTTGCGCGCCGTTCCTCAGGATGAAGCGCGTTCTGACAACTCGCTCCGGCAGCCCGCCTCAGAACTTGATCGTCGCTCGTTCGATCTCACCCGGTTGCCGGGTCGAGACTTCGCACACCGGGCACTCGAACTGGCGATATTCCTTGCCGGCGCCGTCGCGTGACACGCGCGCGAGCCACATCGCCGATTGGCACTCGGTACAACGGGGCCGATCGATTTCGGAATTCGGATTGGTGGCCGTCTGCGTGTGCGGCATGCTGCGCTCCCTTTGTCGCGGTGAGGCGAGAGCACGATCGTGTCTCCCAGCCACCGACGCCCAGGTTCGCTGTGCCGATGATGATTTAAGGTAGGCACGAAATGTGGCGGCCACAAGTCAGGCGTGCTGACCTGCTCGGGAACCGCCCCGAGGCGAATTGCCTGGTCGCCGCATACCTCCAGGGCCGAGAAAGCGCCTCATTTCGCTACCGGCTTGCGACCCGGTATCGGGATATTATGATGCCGTTTCAACCAGCATGGAGGGTTCCATGGAGCAATTCGTGCACCGGATGAATCTGGACCGTCTGCGCCGTCTGCTGGCCGAGACCAAAGACGAGACCCAGCGCCGCCAGATCGAAAAGCTGATCGCCGAGGAAGAGGCCAGGGACTTCGCCAAAAAGGCGTGAGGCCGGCCCGCGGGCGTGCCGGCGCCGAGGCGGCCTCCGGCCCCTCCCGCGAGGCGGAACATAGTCCTTGACAGCGTGACGCTCCTAGGGTAGTTTTCCTGCACGCTCGTGAGCTGTGCCCGGATGAGCCTTTCCGCTCCCGGCCGGCCGCCAGTGTTTTTCAGACACATCACCCCATCAGGAGTTCGCCATGGTCAGGAAACCTGTGGCCAGGAAAACCGTGCGGAAGCCTCGCCGTGCGCGCGCCAGCGCGTCCGCCGTCCGCAAACCGGCGCGCAAGGTCGCGCGCCGTCCGGCAGTCAAGAAGAGTGTCGCGCGGCGCTCGCCGGCGAAAAAAGCAGCCAAAGGCGGGCCGGTGCGCGGCACGCCATCGCCGGTGCGCACGCGCATGACGCCGGAACTGCAGGCGCATGTGAAGCGGCTCTACGAGACGACCGATCAGCCCGTCTGCCAGATCGCGCTCGATGTCGGCATCAACGAATCCGTCATCCGCCGCATGGGGCCGCGCGAAGGCTGGGTGCGCTTCGTTGCGCCGCCGCGCGATCTGCCGCCTCTGGCGACATTGCTGGCGGAGGTGGAGGCGTTGGAGGCTTCTCTTTCCCTCCCCCCGCCATCGCGCGCGTCTTCGGCGCGCGATGGCGGTGGGGAGGGTGGCTCCGGCGCGCGTGAGCGCGACGGAGTCGGGTGGGGGGAATCTTCCGTCTCATTTGACGCATGTCTCGAAGGGCCGATGCTGCTGCCCCCCACCCCTAACCCCTCCCCACCGTTCGAAGAGCGAACGGGGGGAGGGGAACAGGACGACCCCATCGCGCGGTTCATCCGCATCGTCACGGCGCATATCGACGAGTTCGAGGCGGTGCGCCGCGACGGCAAGCTGCTGCCCAAACATCACCTGCAGACAGCGCGCGCGCTGAGCATTCTCACCGAAGCCTTCAACCGCTTGCAGCGCCTGCGCGCCTCATTGAATGGACCGAGCCATGACGACTATTCAGACATGCCCGCCGATCTCGATGCCTTCCGTGACGACCTTGCGCGCCGCATTGACGCGTTCATCGAAAGTCGCGCCGACGCGGGAGATGCTCAGGACCTTGCCGCCGCGCCTTCTGGCGGCGCTTGACCGCGACTTCATCACGCTGGCGCATCGCCATCAGGAGCCGCCGGCGCACGCCAGGAATGGCGGCGACTGGACGACCTGGCTGATGCTAGGGGGCCGCGGCGCCGGCAAGACACGGCTGGGCGCGGAGTGGGTGCGGGCGCAGGTGAACAACCATGCGCCTTATGCCGAGCAGCGCGCGCTCAATATCGCGCTGGTCGGCGAGACCGCGCATGACGCGCGCGAGGTGATGGTGGAGGGGCCGTCCGGCATCCTGCGCCACGCGCCGCGCGGCGAGCGGCCGGTCTGGACCTCGTCGCGGCGGCGGCTCGAATGGCCGAACGGCGCGGTGGCGACGACATACTCGGCCGACGATCCCGAGCAGCTGCGCGGCCCGCAATTCGACGCCGCCTGGTGCGACGAACTGGCCAAGTGGCGCTTGCCCGACGAGACCTTCGACAATCTGCAGTTCGGCCTGCGGCTGGGCCCGCGGCCGCGCCAGCTCGTCACCACGACGCCGAAGCCGATCGCGCTGATCAAGCGGCTTGTGAGCGATCCGCGCGCCGCGGTGACGCGCGCCGGCACGCACGCCAATGCCGCCTATCTGTCGCCGGCCTTCATCGAGGCGGTGATCGGCCGCTATGCCGGCACGCAGCTCGGGCGGCAGGAGATCGACGGCGAGATCATCGAGGATCGCGAGGACGCACTGTGGTCGCACGCGATCATCGAGAAGGCGCGGGTGGATGCGGCGCCGGGGCTGCAGCGCGTGGTCGTCGGCATCGATCCGCCGGCGTCGTCACGCGCTGGCGCGGACGCCTGCGGCATCGTCGCCGCCGGCATCGCCGAAGGCGGCGTCATCTATGTGCTGGAGGATGCGACCGTGCAGGGCCTGCCGCCGGACGGCTGGGCGATGCGGGCGATTGCCTTGTATCGGCGGCTTCAGGCCGACGCCATTGTCGCCGAGGTCAACCAGGGCGGCGACATGGTGCGCGCGGTGCTGCAGCAGATTGACCGCGCGGTGCCGGTGAAGGAGGTGCACGCCACGCGCGCCAAATATGTGCGCGCCGAACCGATCGCGACGATGTACGCGCAGGGCAAGGTGAAGCATGTGGGCGCGGGCTTTGCCGCGCTGGAGGATCAGATGTGCGACTTCGGCGTCGGCGGCCTGTCGGGCGGCGGCTCGCCGGACCGGCTCGACGCGCTGGTGTGGGCGGTGACGGAGTTGCTGACGCCGCAACGGCCGGAGCCGAGGATCAGGTGGTTGTAGGGGGGCGTGGAGCTGAAGTGCTAGTTATTTTCGAAATCCGGCCAAGACATTTGAAAACAAGCTCTCGGCCAAGGCCTTCGTATGTTCATTATTTTTATCGTAGTATGCCGCTGCCGCCGCTGTAAAGCCACCTTTCTTTTCACATTCGGCATACAGCCTAACAATCACCTTGCGAAAATCGTCGACGATTTCTCGTTCGTCTGCATTCAGCCATTCTCCTTCTCTGGGGCTAAAACGTGTGAGCTCCGCCTCCAACGTGCTGTTTGATAGTCGCGATATAGGATCGACTTCGTTAGTTCGTGCTGTCCACTCGGATATTTTACTAGAATGCTGCAATTCCGGCTCGATCGAGGCTGGAGAATTGTTGCGGGCTCTTCTCTCGATGAGAGCGGTAAAGCGGAGTTCAGCATAAGAGCGTATTGTTCTCGTATAAAGGAAATAGAAGTCGAGCGCTATCATCTGCACAAATGGCTTCTTAATCGATTCTATTTCCTCCGGCTTAGCCCGCAGTTCGACGAGTTGTTTGTCAATCTCATCGAGAATTGCCTGTTTCTCGGCGACGGGAGGGGTGCCCATTCTATTGCCCCACGCCATTTGCATATACGTTGATTTAGCGCTTATCGCAGCGAGGCGTCGAAGCCGATCTGTCACCAGTTTCGCTTCGTCCAATGTCTGGTTTAATTCGACCTCGACTTGCCAGAGTTTGAAGCTCTTTATCTGCGGCAGAAAAACAAAAACGCCGCAAATAACAAAGCATACCAAAAGTCCGGCCGCTGACGGTAGTTTCCCACTCCAAAACTGAAATGCCGACAAGAGGAGCGTCGATGCGCCAACGACAAAAGCAACGAATAACAAAATTTCCTTAAGCTTGTCCGGCTCACCCATTTTATCTCTCGCTGAATTGAAAATCAGAGTTGGGATGCTACCGCTAATTGGCGTGCGCCTCTGCATAGACCTCAGGTTATCCCCCTTACAAATTCACGCATCCATTCGGGTTCTTGGTTTGGGGTACTTACAGACGGGTCCCTAAGGGGCGGCACTTGCGAGGCTTCCGTACCGGGTCCCCGCTTTCGCGGGGACGAACGGCTCCAACTTCGTCATGCCCGGCCTTGGGCCGGGCATCCACGTCTTCGAAAGCGAAGCAAGGCGTGGATGGCCGGGACAAGCCCGGCCATGACGGCGAGATGTGTGGCCGCCTCCATCCTTCGAGACGCGCCGCGTTGCGGCGCTCCTCAGGATGAGGCGGTGTGAGGATGGTGAGCGCCCCACAAACAAAAACCCCGGGCTCATCGCCCGGGGTTTTGCATTGTAAGAACTGGGTCCCCGCTTTCGCGGGGACGAGCGGAGTTGGAGCTTGCTCAGTGCGCTCCCTCTCCCCGTTGGGGAGAGGGTTGGGGTGAGGGGGCAAGTGAGCCTCGTCAGGCAGTAACCCCTCACCCGGACCGCTTCGCGGTCCGACCTCTCCCTATGGGAGAGGTGAAGCAAGCTTACTTCTTAAACGCGACGATCTTCTGCTTCTGCTCGCCGAGGCCGTCGATGCCGAGGGTGACGACGTCGCCCGCTTTCAGGAACTGCGGCGGCTTCATGCCGAGGCCGACGCCCGGCGGCGTGCCGGTGATGATGATGTCGCCCGGCTCCAGCACGAACATCTGCGAGCAGTACCAGACGATGAACTCGCAATCGAACACCATGGTCTTGGTGTTGCCGCGCTGGCGCGGCTCGCCGTTGACGTCGAGCCACATGTTCAGGTTCTGCGGGTTCTTCAATTCGTCCTTGGTGACGAACCACGGGCCGATGGGCCCGAAGGTCTCGCAGCTCTTGCCCTTGCCCCACTGGCCGCCGGAGCGCTCGATCTGGAAGTTGCGCTCGGAGACGTCGTTGGCGAGGAAGTAGCCGGCGATGGCGTCCTTGGCCTTCGCCTTGTCGAGGTAGCGCGCGCGCTTGCCGATGACGATGCCGAGCTCAATTTCCCAATCGAGCTTCAGCGATTCCTTCGGCACGATGGTGTCGTCGTTCGGGCCGCAGATCGACGAGGTGTGCTTCCAGAAGATCACCGGCTCCTTCGGCACCGGCAGGCCGGCTTCGGCGGCGTGGTCGGAGTAGTTCAGGCCGATGGCGACGAGGTTGCGCACATTGCCGAAGCAGGGGCCGAGGCGCGGCTTGCCGGAAACAGGCTTCATGCGCTTGAGGTTGAGCTTCTTGATCTTGGCGAGACCGCCCGAGGCCAGCATGGCGCCGTCGATGTCCTTCACGACGCGCGACAGGTCGCGGATCTTGCCGTCCTCTCCGATGATGCCGGGCTTTTCGCGGCCGGCGGCGCCGTAGCGGACGAGCTTCATACTTCAGTCTCCCTTGATCAGTTTGTCATTATTGCCGACTGGCAAAAGCGCGCGACTATGCGATGGCGCAAGGCGCGGGGCAAGGGGAGGGAAAGGCGAGGCGCGTGCGGCCGCTGGCGCTGGTGCGGTCAGCGCGTGAGCCGCGCCCGCCCCGCTTCGATCACCGGCGGCACGGCCTCGTCATTGTTCGGCGCCATGATGTGGACGCCGGCGACGCGGGGGTTGTCGGCAAGCGCCGCGATCAGGTCCACGGCGATGGCGCGGCCTTCGGCGGCCGGATCGGCGGCGGCCTCGAGGCGGGCGACGGTGGCATCGGGAATGATGGTGCCGAACAGTTTCTCGCGCATCCAGCGCGCCGATTTGGCCGAGCGCAGCGGCGCGATGCCGACGATGAGCTTGAGGCCACCGAGGCCGTGCTCGGCGAGCCGCGCGGTGTAGCGGGCGACGACGTCGGGGTCCATGCAGAACTGGGTCTGCGCGAACTGCGCGCCGCCCGCGACCTTGCCGGCGAGGCCCTTGGGCTCCCAG
>Ga0182747_1000092_pt1 | contig 91142 bp, 64 predicted proteins | sample eDN3rd30CBELigBY_FD_128526 | JGI IMG/M metagenome (GOLD analysis project Ga0182747, IMG submission 128526) | Enriched backyard soil microbial communities from Emeryville, California, USA - eDNA 3rd pass 30_C BE-Lig BY (version 2) (version 2) | ecosystem: Environmental > Terrestrial > Soil >...
CATCCGCTCCCAAGCTGCATCGCTCAGCACCAATCGATCCATCACGCCCAACGCCGCCTCCAAAAGACAGCCTTGAATCAGACTTTGCCGAAAATGGGAATCCTAAGAGTCCACACAACCTAGTCATCTGGAGCTGAAGTAGGCACCATTGTATATGTCTTTGCCTGCTGGGCAAGGATGAGCGCGAGGGCAGGCAGACAGGCGGATTTGGTTGTTCTGAACGGGGAGGAGCGGATCTTTCTCGAGGCTCAGGTTCGGCGGCGCAAGGCACCGCGTTCTCTGTCGGATCGATGCCGGATGGTTTTGCTCTGTGCGGAGGGATTGCAGCGCGAGGAAGTCGCCGCACGCCTTGGTGTGCATGAGCATATGGTTAGCAAATGGCGGCGGCGGTTCGCGCAGGATGGCATTGAAGGGCTGAGTGACGAATATCGCGCGGGTCGGCTACGAACAGTATCTGACGCGCAAGTAGCTCAAGTGATCGAGCGCACGCTGAACGTCACCCCGAAGGACGCCACGCATTGGTCGATCCGCTCCATGGCGGCCGAGAGCGGACTGTCGCACACCACCTCCGTCGGATCTGGCCGTGGGATCTGGGGCGCGTTTGGCCTGCAACCGCACCGGTCGGAGACGTTTAAGCTGTCAACCGATCCGCTGGTCGTCGACAAGGTTCAGGACATTGTCGGCCTTTACATGTCGCCGCCGAACCGGGCGGTCGTGCTGTGCATGGACGAAAAGAGCCAGATCCAGGCGCTGGATCGCGAGCAACCGGTTCTGCCCATGGCACCGGGCGTGTCCGAACGGCGCACCCATATCTATGTCCACAGTGGCACGACCTGTCTGTTCGCGGCGCTGGATATCGCCACCGGCGCCGTGATCGGCAAGTGCTACAAACGCCACCGGGCAAGCGAGTTCCTCGCCTCCAATGGATCAAATCCGCCGACGAAATCGTCGCATCCGTTAAACGCTTCTGCCAAAAAACAATGAACCGAACTTCGGATTCATGTGACTAGGTGTTCAGTCCCGGCATCTGGTGGATCGGATTAACGATGAACCGTTCTGGCTCTGAGGTCCAGATTTTGATGATGTATTCGTAGGGTGTGAGGCCACCGAGCGTCTTGAGGCGGCTAGCGAAGTTGTAGGCCGCCATAAAGTCGGCAAGGTGTGTCCGTAATTGGTCATGGCTTTCGTAGTGGAAGCGTTTGACCGTTGCATCTTTGATCGTGCGGTTCATCCGCTCGACCTGCCCGTTGGTCCAGGGATGGTTCGGCTTGGTGAGCCGATGCTCGATGTCGTTGCCCTCACAGATCATGTCGAAGCGCACCTGGCGGGAGAAGGCGGTGTTGCGATTTCGCGGCTGCTCGGCGAACTGGATGCCATTGTCGGTGAGGATCGTATGGATCCGATAGGGCACAGCTTCGAGCAGGCGCTCCAGGAACTCCCAGGCCGTTCGCCTGTCGGCTTTTTCGACCAGCTGGGTGACCGCGAACTTGCTCGTGCGGTCGATGCTGACGAACAGGTAAAGCTTCCCTTCGGCAGTTTTCACCTCGGCAATGTCCACGTGAAAGAAGCCGATAGGATATCGCCTAAAGCGCTGCCGTTTGGGCTTGGCGCCCTCGATGTCGGGCAAGCGTGAGATGCCATGCCGCTGCAGGCAGCGATGCAGCGCTGAGCGTGTCAGATGCGGGATCGAGGGTTGCAGGGCATAGAGACAGTCGTCCAGCGGCAACAATGTATGCCGCCGGAATGCAACGACCATCGCCTCCTCCGCTTCGGTCAGCGTGGTGGAATGAGGGGCCTTCGGTCCGGTCTTCAGATCCTCGACCGTCGTTCTCTTGCGCCACTTGGCTACCGTCTTCGGGTTAATCCCCAGTTCCCGGTTCAACGCCGAGAGCGAAGCTTGCGATCGCTGTATTGCTGCTCGGACAGCGTGCGTGGTCGTGGCGCTCCCGTGGCGTACCTGGCCCATAATGCTTCCTTCCATTCCAGCGAAAGGATCGCACCATCAAACCATGGGATCAAACAACTAGGCTCAGGACTCACTAATCTGAGCCAGAAGATGACGGCTGCGGCGATGCCGAACATTTGGAGGGCGCTGGGGCACTCGCCAGGATCGCCTTTTGTCTCAATCATATTTGAATGTGGTCTTTTGCTTATCGCAGCCCGTCAACCTGATCTGGTTGCGCAATGGTCGGCGCGGCGTAGCAAACCAGCGCACGATATTCTCACGGAAGAGGGGAGCGAATTGTTCAGGCAGCTTGTTGCTAAATCCGCCGATATGTGGCGTGATGATGACATTATTCATATACCACAAGGGGTTACCCGCCGGCAGCGGTTCGTGCTCGAATACGTCTAGTCCGGCACCCCCGATGGTTCCGTGCTCCAGAGCATCGATTAGCGCGGCTTCGTCGACGACCGGGCCACGCGCGACATTGATGAGAATGGCGTGATTAGGCATGCTCGTGAGGAGAGTGTCGTCGATAAGGCGGTGCGTTGCAGGGCAATAAGGTGTCAGAATCACGACGAAATCGGCTGTGCGAACAGTGTCATGCAGGCTGGTCATAGGACGAAGCTCTTCGAAGCCGGGGGCCTGAATGCGGGAGGAACTGACGCCCGTGACATGCATACCAAAGCTGGAGCAGCGTTGAGCGAGTGCTTCACTAATCGACCCGACGCCGACGATAACGATGTGAGAGCCAAAAAGTAGCAATTGCGGAGTCGCTTGCCAGCACTTCGCCCTCTGCCGAGCCAGAACACCACGCGTGTCTCGTAGAAGGCTCAACATATAAAAGAATACCAGCTCTGCGATTTGAGGGCCGTGAATGCCCCGTGCAGTGCTGATCACAACATGTTCGGGCAGACGGAGCCTGGCGATCAGATCGGCCCCGGATGTCATGAGCTGCAACCATTCGAGGTTTGGCATCGCATCGATCAGTTCCTGCGTGATGCTGCGGGGCAGGCCGATTAGAACGGATGCGTCGGCGGCGTAGCCGAGGGCTTCAGCCGCTGTATCCGCTACCGCGAGTTCTGTTCCGGGAGGCAGGTTCGTCAGCCGCTCGGCAAATTTGGAAGACCCCGGCGCAACCAGAAGAAGTTTGTTCATTGCCGCGTGTTCGCTCTTGGTTGAGCCCTTCAAAGCCGATAATCCTCTTCTTCATCCGCGACCAGCGTGAGGCAGGAGCGCCAGAAGATGTCGATCTGCTCGGCCGGCATCTGCGCAATACGGCGCTGGGTCATTTCGGCGATTTCGGGTGGTGGCATGTTGAGAGGGGTACCACCCCCAAGCGCTAGTACCTGCGCCTGGCAGGCGCGCTCAAGATGATGTGCCAAGAAAAACGCCTCCCCAATCGAGCGCCCGCCAATTAACATGCCGTGATTACGCAGGACCATGACATTGTTATTGCCAAGGTCCGCTTGAATCCGTTCGCGCTCCTCCAGCCTACCGGCAAAGCTCTCATATGGGTGATAGCTGATGGCGTTATAGAACATCATGGAGTGCTGGGAAATCGGCAGCAGACCATCGCGCTGAGCGGCGACGGCGATGCCTGCCGGGGTATGCGTATGGATGACACAGTTCAAATCCGGCCTGCTCATATGCACTGCAGAATGAATGTTGAAGCCTGCAACGTTGATTCTTGCCTCCGTGTGTGTGTGTGCTCCGCTGATGACGTTGCCCTCATGATCGATCTTGACGAGATTGGAAGCGCGCATTTTTTCGAACATCACGCCGAAATTATTGATCAGAAAATGCTCATCCTCTCCCGGCACACGCGCAGTAATGTGCGTGTAGATAAGATCGGTCATGTCGAACTTCGCGCATAGGCGGTAGAGGGCTGCCAACGCGATCCGGAGATGCTTCTCAGTTGCTGGAGCGCCAGATGGGCGCGTTTGATCATTTTCCATTGTGAACCGCTTTCTATCTTCAGAATTTTCTCTTGAAGCTGTGCTCGCTAGTTGTTGTCGACCTGGATCTTTTCCAAAAAATCAGGCGAATCAGAGCTTGAACAGGTTGGCTGCATTGTCGTTGAGAATCATCCGTGACTGCATTTCGGGCAATGCTTCCACTCGTGCTTTCACGCCCGGCATGTCCTGAATCAAGAAGGGGTAGTCCGATCCATAGAGAATTCGTTCGCTGCCCACTGATTCAACTAGAAAGTTTAGGGTCTTCTGATCATAAACAATCGCATCGTAATAGAAGCGCCGCAGGTACGTGCTCGGTGGATTGTCAATCAGCTGTTTAGACTTGCCCCGGGCCCACATCTGGTCGAGCCGGGCGATCAAATAAGGCAAGGTGCCGCCGCCATGGCTGGCGATGAGCTTCAGGTCGGCAAACCGGTCAAGGAAACCGGTTAGGATCATCCGCGCGAAACACAGACTGGTATCGGCGGTGAAGCCAATGGTATTTGCAAGCCCGAATTCCGCCATGCCCATTGCCGAGACGTCGATGAACGGCGGAGTAGGGTGCACGAAGGCTGGAAGGCCAGATTTTTCTATGGCTTGCCAGATGGGCCGGAAATGCTCGTCGGTCAGCGGTGTTCCCAGGATATTGGTCAGCAGGCAAATGCCGGCCGCTCCATTGTCTACTGCGCGATGCAGTTCTGTGATGGCAGCATCGGGGTATTGCCAGGGGAGCGAAGCCATCCATTGAATCCGGTCGCCGTATCCTTTTCTGGCGGCGGCAAAATCATCGTTAATTTCGCGCGCCGCTTGAATGCTGGCCTCACGGCTGCCCCAGAACACATGTGGGCTGGTCAGGCTGATCACGGCGATGTCGATGCCATTATCGTCCATCGCCTGAATGCGCAGGTCGAAATCGGTCATTTCGGGGGCTAGGCGAACGATCGCCGCCCCACGGTAATCGATCACGTCATGCGGATGGGTAGCTATGATCTGGGTGTTCTCGTCTGGATTATTGCGTAGGGAGTCTATCCAACGTGGTGTGAAGTTATGCGTGTGAACGTCGATTGTCCGCGTTTTTGCGACAGATGGCGTTGGCGACATGGATTTATCCCCTGAAAGTTTCGTTTCTGGCTAATTTTTCACATAATGAAGTTGGATTATACATAGATATATAAATTAATTTTCCAATTCAAATATTTTCAGGGGATGGCGTGGTTTGCGGGTTTGCGCAGGTCTCGGGTGCGTCTTGGCGAAATGTTATTTCAGAAGGTTTAAATAACATTCTGAAAAATATAGATAAATATATAAGATAAAATAGAATGTTTGTATGCCATCTCCTCTTGGTCTCGGCTTCTGTGGCTGGCCGCGATTAGGGCATTGACGTTTCAATTGAAAAAACTAATGTAGATATCTAATTAAAGGCCCAAATGGCTGTCTAGGGGGAGGAGTTCGCATGAAGACTCACAAGGTGTTGATGTCCGTCGGATCGACGGGGGGCATTCGCGCATTGGCGGCGGTGCTGGCGTTGTCGGCGGTCCCTGCAGGTGCGCAGAGCGATGTTGGTGTCGCTGCAGACGTTGGTGAGTCTGCCGAAATCGTCGTGACCGGATCGCGGCTCAGCACATTTGGCTATTCGGCTCCGACGCCTGTAACAGTGGTTGGCAGGGAGGATTTGCAGCGCGAAGGTGTCACCAATGTAGCTGATCTGCTGAATACGCTGCCGGCTTTCCGGCCCCAAAGCACGCCGGCCACCACAGCGATTTTCATTGCCAATGCGGGCGCTAACCTCGTCGATCTGCGTGGTCTGGGCGCGCAGCGTACGCTTGTGCTTGTTGACGGACGGCGCTTCGTTGCCAGCACTGTCGCGGGCGGCGGCTTCGCGCCCTCGGGCACGGTTGACCTGAACATGATTCCCTCTGCGCTGATCAAGCGTACGGAGGTGGTGACGGGCGGTGCATCGGCGGCCTATGGATCGGATGCGGTGGCCGGTGTCGTCAACCTGCTTCTCGACACCAGCTTTACGGGTGTGCGCGGCAGTGTCCAGAACGGCATATCGGAGGCGGGCGACGCTACGGAAACCTTTGTCACTCTTTCAGCGGGAAGTCCCTTTTCTGGGGGTGCCGGACACTTCATCATTGGCGGCGAATATGCGCAAAATGACGGAACCGGTGACTGTTATACCAGGGCGTGGTGCGCGGAAAGCTATAGCATCGCGTCAAACCCCAGTCCGCAAGTCAATGGCGAGGCGCGGCGTGTTATCGTCAAGAACTCGACTCAGGCGATGGCCTCCTTTGGTGGACTCATCACCAGCGGGCCATTGCGTGGGATGGAGTTTCGCGACGATGGCACGACGTTCCAGCATGATTACGGGACCTACTTCGCAACGCCGCCCGCCTATTCCAATGGCGGAATTACACAAGGCGGAGGTGGTGCCGATGGTCTGAATGGAAATTACATCAACTTCCCGCTATCGGCACCCACCAAGCGTTACTCTTTGTTGGCGCATGTGGATTATCACTTCTCCACACTCAGGGCATTTGTCGAGGGATCCTACGGCAAGGTCATCGCGCGGACAATCGGCTCACAAGGCCGCAACAACGGCAATATCGTCATCGCGCGTGATAACGCCTTCCTGCCTGCGACGGTGGGTGAGCGTATGGATAGCGCTGGCATTTCGTCCTTCAACTTTGGTCGGACTCAAACAGACATCGGCCCCCAGCGCGGCCGGGTCGAGCGCGAGACATACCGGATCGCGGCGGGCCTGAGCGGAGCGCTCGCGGCCAATTGGAGTTGGGATGCCTATTATCAGTTCGGCCGAACAAACTATGGCATGACGGGGGAGCACACCCAGATTTCAGGCAACGGGTCAACGTTTTCTAGTAACTTCATGAACGCTGTCGACGCCGTTGATGAAGGTGAATTCCGGACGGGTGCGAAAAATGGTAACATTGTCTGTCGGGGCACATTGACCAATCCGGATCATCCCTATCTTCAAGGTTGCCAGCCGCTCAATCTTTTTGGCCAGAATAATTTCTCGCAGGAAGCTGTGGGCTATGCCTATGGGAATTCGTGGCAGGAGACGCAACTCACCCAGCATGTGGCGGCAGCCAACATTCAGGGTGAATTGGCGCAACTTCCCGGGGGGGGGCTTGGTGTTGCCTTCGGCGCGGAGTATCGAACCGAGGGTGCCAACGGCACGAACGACCCTCTTTCCGCCGCGTTGCGCCTTTTTACGAGCCCGGGCGCTGCGATTAGCGGTCCCACGATCAGGATTAAGGAGGTGTATGGCGAATTCGCAGCGCCGCTGCTGGTCGATGTGCCACTCGCGAAGGCCCTGTCTCTTAACGGTGCGGTGCGTCTGACCGACTATTCTACCAGTGGGTCCGTGACGAGTTGGAAGATCGGTGGCGTCTGGGAAGTCACCGACCTGCTACGCCTGCGCCTGACACGCTCGCGTGACATTCGCGCGCCAAATTTCTTCGAACTCAACAGCCCCGTCACGACCAGTTTCCAGGCACTGATCGATCCGCGCACCGGTGCTAACGAACTGCGGACCGTCCGCTTGAGTGGTAATCCAAACCTCCGTCCAGAAATTGCCAATACTTTCACTGTGGGGGCGGTTTTGTCGCCGGCAAGCAGATTCAGGCTGTCTGTTGATTATTATGACATCAAGCTGGATGGAGCGATCGACAAGCTTGGTGGACAAGTTGTGCTCAATCGATGCGAGAGCGGCAATACCGCGTTGTGCGAATATGTGAACCGTGATCCCGCTGAGCTGCTGCTGAGTGTCAGCAACCCCGATCTCAACCTGAACTCGCTAAAGGTGCGGGGACTCGACGTCGAGACAAGCTATTCTGTGCCTGTTGGTACCGGGCAGATTTCGCTTCGTGCCTTGGGAACCTATTTGCTGGATATGATCACGATTGACTCGACAGGGGTCATGGTGAATCGCGCCGGCATGAACGGCGCTCCCGTCAGTCAGCCTTCTGGACTGCCCACCTTTGCCGGTAACGCCTATCTGACATGGAGTAACCAGACATTCGCTGGAACTGTACAGATACGCTATATTTCAAAGGGTGTATTTGACGCGACTGCAATTGGTCCGCATCAATCCGGTTATTCTCCTTTAGGGGCCGGAAGCATCAGTGATAATGAAATCGCGGCAGAGACCTATGTGTCGCTGAACATGCAATATAACCTACTTGATCGTAATGGGCGCAAGGTGCAGCTGTTTGGCGTTATCAACAATTTGTTCGATAATGATCCACCAAATGACGTGCCGGGAAGTTTCGGTCCAACTAACAACGTGCTCTACGATGTCATTGGTCGAAGCTATAAGCTTGGTGTGCGTTTTAACTTCTAATCGCATTAATCACGGTGCCGGCGGCATTCGGAGAAGTTCGTTGTGGTAGTGGCCTATGCAGGAACGGGGCTGCAAACGGGCGACAGCGACAGTCAAAATCTGTCATCACCGACGGCTTGTCAAAAAGGGGCATGGTCATCGACCGATAAAAAACACCGAGCGGCGAAGCCATTCGGAACAGGAGAGAAATGCCAATGGCCAGAATCAATGTCCAGGAAACGATTGACAGGGGAAAACTTTCGTCAATCCACATTTATCTTGTTTCGATTTGCTCGGCTATCATGCTGGTCGATGGGCTGGATATATATATGCTCGGCAAGATAGCTCCCGCCGTGGCGGAAGATTTCGGTGTGCCGGTCAAGAGTATGGCGTTCGTTTTTGCCTTGCAGCAGGTCGGCCTTACACTAGGTGCTTTCTTGATCAGTCCACTGGCAGACCGTTTTGGCCGCAAGACGATGTTGATGTGGTCAATGCTTGCATTTGGCGTTCTGACCACTGTTACGGTCTGGGCGCAGACCGTGACCCAACTTGCTATCCTGCGTTGCCTCGCCGGTATCTTTCTGGCCGCTGTCATTCCGAATTGCGCAGCACTTCTCACTGAATTAGCGCCGGTCCGACAACGTGCGTCGTTCGTCACGATTGCTTTTACCGGTTATAGCGCCGGGGGGGCGGTAGCCTCGTTGATCGTTATCTGGTTATTGAAAAGTCATGGCTGGCAAAGTGCTTTCTGGATCGGTGGGATCGCTCCGTTACTACTGATCCCCCTATTTTGCTATTATGTAAATGAGTCGATACAATTCAGGATAAGGCGTAATCCCGCTGATCAAACCATTATCAAGACGCTGACAAGGATCGATCCGACGATCAGGATTGATGCCGATACCGAATATGTCATTTCAAACAAGTTGGACGATCAAGGAAAATATCGTCTTACGGATGTGTTTATGGGGGATATGGCGGCAGTAACGGCTGTCCTGTGGGTGACATATTTTGTTGCGCTTGCCGGAATTGCATTATTTGCTTCATGGCTGGCTACTTTTTTTTATGAACTTGAAGGCGTATCTCTTGAGGATTACGCGTCTATGTCACTTCTGACTTTTGTGTCGGGGCTGGGTGGCTCGCTGACCATCGGTTGGCTGATGGATCGCTTCAAGAGCATAGGCGTGCTCGTCATGATCTACGTCGTAGAGGCGCTGGCGATCGTGCTCATGGGGTGGGCGACTTTCGGTAGCTTTGCCTCGGTCATGGCTTTCCTCGGCTGGGGCTATGCCAGATCTGCGGGTCAGTCCGGCATCAATGCGGTCTGTGCGCAGATATACCCGCCCAAAATCCGTTCCACCGGTGTGGGCTGGGCCTTCGGTATGGGGCGGTTTGGCGGTATTCTCGCGCCATTGCTGGGTGGTTTTGCCCTGTCTCTCGCCCTTACGACGCAGCAATTGTTCGTCCTGATGGCGGTTATCCCGCTAATCGTGGCCGGGTTGCTGATCATATTGGGGCATCTCATCGCGCGTTCGGGGCAGGCGGGGTAGGAGGGTATGAGCGCCGAATGCCGGCGTTGCGCGGGGCGGCCAGGTGCATTCATTCGGAATCGGGGATGGTGTTGAGTTGGCGCAGATTATTGTCAACGATCCGCAGGGCGCCGATGATGATTTTCATTTCGGAAATGCTGACTCCCTGCAAAAAATCGGAACGAAGTCGAACGGTCAGGTCGCGCATTTTGAGCATGGCTTGCTCGCCTGCGGGCGTCAGCGTGATAAGCCGAGAGCGGCGATCCTGACTGTCGCGCTTGCGTGCGATCAGCCCTTCACGTTGCAAGGTGTTGAGCATTCCGACAAGGGTGGGGCCTACTACGCCCAATCTTTCGGCAAGACTGGTGAGAGTCCCTTCGGACTTGAAGGTCGAAAGGTAAAAGAGCGTTTCCCAGCGTGAAAAGCTGTATCCTGCAGCACGCAACTGGTCATCGAGCGTCTTGCGCCATTTACGCATGACGATGGAAAGCCAGCGGCCGGCAAGGAATTCGATATCTTCTTGCGAATTTATTTCGAACAGGTCGAAGTAGCCTGGTGGTTCTTCGCGGCTGATCTCCTCTCGTTCAATCGGAAGCGCTTCGAGCAGTGCCGATAAAAGGATATCGCGCTTTTTTCGGGTACACGACGCCATTATGCTACGTCCCCTTTCGTGATGACGAACGATTGGCTTTTTTCATAGTGAGATGCCCTGCGCGGGCAGGCAAGGTGAGCGTTGTGCATCATGTCGGCCCCCAAATACTAGATGAGGGAGCCAGGCAGGTCGGCGTCAGGTCGCTGACATGATTGCAGCCCATCAGCGCCATAGCACGCAACAGTTCCGCTATGATCAGATCTATTGCGCGCGTGACGCCGGGCTGGCCATAGGCGGCCAGCGCATAAAGAAATGGCCGTCCAATAAGGACCATGTCCGCTCCTGTTGCGAGCGCTTTCACAATATCGTCGCCACGCCGAATTCCGCCGTCCATGATGAGTGGAAGGTCTCCGATCGCAGCTCTCACGGCTGGCAGCGCGGCAATGGGTGAAATGGTGCCGTCGAGTTGTCGTCCGCCATGATTGGAAACGATCAGTGCGTCAACGCCTGTCTTGCGAGCTTCGATGGCGTCCTGCGGTGCCAGAATGCCTTTCACGATGAGCTTGCCCTGCCATTGATTGCGCAGCTTGAGAATATGATCCCAAGTCAGCGTTTCCCTCGCAGAGCGGGGTCTCTTCGCCGGGGGGGCGCTGATACGCGGCCCGCCAGTCGGCCCCATATTTGCGAGCCGTGGTATGCCCTTGCGTATCAATGTTCGTGCCAAAGTGTCAGCGGCCCAGCGCGGGTGTGTGAAGGTGTCGGCAACCAGTCGCGCGGTGGGGCGGACCGGTACGCCTAGCCCGCCTGCGCGCATGCTTGCCTCCCGGCTAGGGGGCACCGGGGTATCCACCGTGATCACGAGCGTTTTGTATCCGGCCTGTTTGATGCGCTCAACCATGGCGGCATCAACTGCGGGGTTTCCGGACAGATAGGCCTGGAACCAGCTTCCGGGCGCCTGGGCGGCGACCTCTTCGAGCGGTTCAAATGCGGCGCCGCTCAATATAAAGGGAATCTTACTACTATGTGCAGCGCGCGCCAATGCGAGATCGCCCTCGAACCGCATGGCGCCGGCCATGCCCATGGGAGCGATTCCGATTGGCGCGGCGAAGCGGCAGTCAAGAAATTCGACCTCGCACGATCGATCGGAAACGTCACGAAGAACACGGGTAAAAAGGTCTATCATTAAGAAATCATAATGATTTTTATCTTTAGATCGCCCGTTTCCAGAGCCGGCGGTAACAAATGCGTAGAGGCTGGCCGGAAGAATGCGGCGAGCATGGGTTTCGAAATCGTCCAGCGTCAGCGCGTCCACCATCGGTCATGTCTCCCCTTTCGTGAGGAACGCCTTATGTGCAATAAATAGTTAGGTCAATAAGTAGTTGACAGAAGTTCTGTCTGTGGGATAGCTGCCGGTCAATGCGCAATTGGGTCAGCGGCGGGCGGAGAGGCCCGGTCAGTAGGTGTTCTGGGAGAAGGAGTTTGACATGGAGCTTGCAGCCAGGCGGATCACGAAGAATTTCGGGGCGGAGCTTAGCGGCGTCGATCTGCGTCGGCCACTCACGCAGGCAATGCGGGATGCGATCATCTCGGCGATAGAAATCTACGGCGTGTGCGTCTTTCATGACACTCGTCTGAATGACGAGACGCATATTGCGTTTAGCCACCAACTGGGAGAGGTCTATGTGCAACCCAAGACCCATGGGCGAGTCCAAAGGCCCTTGGCGCCTGAACTGTTCGAAGCCGGGAATCTAGGTCCTGATAATGAGATACTGCGCTCGCCGATCGCGCAAATTGGGCGACGCGGAAACGAGCAGTGGCATACCGACCATAGCTTCATTGCAAACCGGTCCGCATATTCTCTGTTACTGGCGCATGAGATTCCGGAAGGGCAGGGGGATACTAACTTTGCCGATACGCGCAGTGCCTATGAAGCCCTGCCACAAGAGATGAAGGCGAAGCTGGAAGGTTTGATCGCGGAGCATTCGATCTGGTATTCACGCATGACGGCTGGCTATCCGGTAACCGAAGACGAGATCAGGGATCGTGAGCCATATGCAAGTCACCCGCTGGTGCATCTGCATCAAGGATCAGGGCGCAAGGCATTATATATTGCGAGCCATATCCGGGAGGTGGATGGGATAGAAACCGCGCAAGCCCGCGCCATGATCAAGGAACTGATCGAATTCGCTACGCAGCCCCAATTTACCTTCACGCATGCCTGGCGGGAGGGCGATCTGGTGATCTGGGACAATCGTTGCACCATGCATTGTGCGACGAGGTTTGAGGATGAGGAAAAGCGACGCGATCTGCGGCGTACAAACATATTGGACCCGGTTCGGTTGCCTGTAGAGATCGTTCGGCCCCCCGAATTGGTTGATTGAATTTATCCGAAGCCGGCGCAGAATCTAACGTAACTGGTGCTTTCAGGCCATAGTGGTCCATGGCATGAGGGTACGACGTTGTTGGCGGGATGACCGTTGGCAAACTTGGCGAGCGTCTCAGTTATCTACTTGTTTCGTCGAAGGCGCAGGTCGCCGCCAGGGCTTTCTGCTGCCAGCATCGCTTGATGATTATGTATCGGAGGATAACCCGGTCCGAGCCGTTGAGGCGTTCATTGACGCGCTGGATTTGAAGGAACTGGGGTTTGCCGGGATGACGCCTGCCGAGACGGGCCGCCCGGCCTATCACCCGGCGACGATGCTCAAGATCTGCCTGTACGGCTATTTGAACCGGGTCTAGCGGGCTGCTGCTGCGTTGGACGGTGTTGGAAGCGAGGTCGATACGGCCGTCTTCGATGGAACGGAACAGTCCATCCCAACGGGTGGGTAACGGACCGCCTTGCCGAGTTTGCTCTTGGCGCTGACCCGTGGCCCCGGGTGGCAAGGTAATGGTGAAGCTCGTCGATGATGACGCGGCTGCGTGCGGCCCGCGCGGCACAGCGCTGCTCGGCTGGTGAACCGCGTACCTCATCCTCGACACCATAGAGCAAGGCGATACGACGCCACACGTCAGTCGCGACCGGCGAACTGTCGGCGAGCACATAGAACTTGCGGCGCATATGCGTCCAGCAGAAAGCGAGCGAGATCTGCTGGCGCCACCGGGCGAGCGCGGTGTAGCCATAGCCATCGGCCAGCAGGATGCCCGCAAAATCGCCAAGATGGAAGTGAGGACGCTTTGCTTTGCGACCTAGGCTGAGGACCTGTTAAATTTCTTGCGTGGACGCGGATTACTAGATTCAACGGCAGCGCAACGAGGCGCTGCCATGAGAGGTCTGATCTGGCTATCGGAGGCGCCGGTGCGGCGGATCGAGGCATATTTTTCCATTGTCGCTCGGTGTGCATGTCGACGATCGGCGGATCGTCAGCGGGATCATCTTCGTGATCCGAAATGGCCGGCGCTGGCGTGATGCGCCAACCGAGTATGGACAGGTCAAGACGATCTGCTAACCGTGCAAAGATGCTGTAAATGGCCGTCGCAATATAGTTTAGAGCCTCGTTTGTGCAGTGCGTCTATTGTTGGATCGGTTCTATTGTTCGGATGGTAGCGCAATGCGTTCTTCTACAGGCCAGCCGTGGGGGTAACGCCTCATCGTCATGGGCCGCCCCGTCTTCAATCGGAGCCGGCCCGGTCGATCATGGCCATGAAGTCGCGCGCGGCGTCTCTGTCTCTGGCGTCCTTGAAGGCGACGTCCAGTGCTGGCGCACAGCCCAGCATGTGCATGACCGACCATAAGGCGAAGCGCCGCCCGCGGTCCTTCTCCAGGCCAAAATCGACCTGCATGCGTTCAATGCCGCCCATCAGGACATCCGGCGTGATCGACGCCAACGCGGTCGTGCCGAAATAGCGCTGCAACTGGTCGTCAAAATTCATCGGTTGAAACTCCAGGGGCGATCGTCATGGCCCGCCGCGTGTGGCCTAATCTATCATGGCGCAGCGGCCGCGCCTAAAGGTTGAGCGCGATATTGATGACCAGTCGGGGATCGCGCTGGCTCATGCCCGGCACCGCGATGCGCGCGTCGGCGAGATAGGCGTCGACGCGCAACCGCTCAAGCAGATCGAAGCGCACGCCGACACCGAGCGAGGAGAGGCGCTCGACCGATTTGGGCAGGGCGCCATTGGCCAGGCTCGTCGCCCGCGCCGCGTCGCCAAAGCCGTAGAGCTGCACATGATCGAGCGTCGGGCCGAACGCGGTGGCAAGATCGTAGCGCAATTCGATCAGCCCGCCGATGCCGCGATCCCCCGCGATCAGCGAGGGATCATAGGCCCGGCCGATGCCGGGGCCGCCAAAGGTGACCATCTCGCCGGAGAGCAGGGTGTCGCGCGTATACTGGCCCTGAAAGACGCCATAGGCGCTGAACCGATCCGGCAGGCGCTGGGATCGCTGGACGAGCCAGCTCAGTCTGGTGAAGCCGGGATCGAAATTCGCGACCGAGGCGAGCGGTGACCCGCGCGCCGTTGCGCCAAAGGCGTCGATGCCCTGAAACACACTGGCCGACGCGGTGGTGACGCCATCGCCCCAGCCATTTTGCTGCCAGATCAAGGTTGCCTCGGCCACGGTCTGCCGGTCGGCGATGATGCGCTGGCCCAGCGCGTCCGTCTTGCTGCTGTTGAGCGCCAACCCAGCGTCTAGGAACAGCGACATTGCCCGGCCGCGCAGCAGCGGATAGCGCAGCCGCGCGGAGAAGGAGCGGACATGGCTCAGCACATCAAGCTGCCGGATGCGGCCGCCCGGCCGGGCGACGCCGGCGAGCGCGCCGATGCTGGCGGTCAGGCCGCTGGCGCTGATCGGCTCGGCATAGCGGAGGCTGCCGGACCATAATTCGCGCAGATCGCCCGCCACGGAGAGGGCGGCATCCAGCGCGCCGATGCGGCCAAGCGGGCGGTTGATCGTCGCATTGGCGCCATAGGTCCATGGCCCCAGTTCGCGCGATGCCGCATTGTTGATGCTGAACTGATAGGCGTTCGGCCTTGTGCGCGAGGTGAGCATCAGGTCCGTGCCGCCCAGCGCGTCGCCGGGGCGCAGCACGCTCATGGCGTTGATGCCGGGCATGTCGTTGATGGTCAGCAGCCGCCCCTCGACATCGGCGAGGCGGACGGGCGTGCGGCCGACGAGCGGCTGCAACACGGCATCCAGCCGGCGGCGGGTGGCCGCATCCGGCGCATCGATGGTGACGGTGCTGACATGGCCCTCGACCACGCGGACGATCAGCGTGCCGTCTTTCACCTGCTGCGGCGGCACGAACACGCGGGTGAGGAAGAAGCCATCCTCCCGGTAGCGCGCTTCCAGGTGCGCGGCGGCGTCCCGCAGCTCTTCCAGCGTGATTGTGCGGCCGACCAGCGGCGTGAAAAAGGCATCCACCTCGGCCGCCGGATAATGGGCCGCGCCCTCCACCGTGATCGCGCGGATCGAGAATTGCAGCTCGTCGACCGAGCGCGGCACGGCGGATTTTTCCGGCGTCTGGATGCGCAGCTCAAAATCGGAGCGCGGGGGCACATCGAGCGGCACGCGCTCGCGGGAGATATCGACTTCACTGGGCAGGCGGGGCACGGCCTGTGCGCCCGCTGGCCCGGCCGCCGCGACAGTGAGGGGCAGGGCGAGCGCCCACAGGCTGGCCTGCATGACGGTGCGGTCGGTCATTACTTGTCTTCCATGGTCACGCGCGCGGACAAATGCCCGCTGGCGATGCGATTGAGGTGGAATGCGATAATCGGATCGTCCGGACAGCGCTCGCCCAGCGCGCGCAGGCGCGGCGCGGCCTCGGGGCTTTCGGCCCGCAGCAGCGCGAAGGCGGCGGCATAGTCGGCGATGAAGGCCGGGTCGGCATCGGCCGCCATGGGCGTCCACAGCGTCACGGACTGGAGCTTGCCCTTGAGGATGATGTCGCCGATCGGGCGGAACGCGAGATCGGGGCACAGCCGCACGACATCGTCCGTGCAGCAGATGCGCGTGCCGAAATATTTGTTCACCCCCTCGGTGCGCGCGGCGATGTTCACCGTGTCGCCCAGCGCGGTGAAATCCATGCGCGAGGAGGAGCCGAAATTGCCGATGGTGGCAGAGCCGGTGTGGATGCCGATGCGGGTCACGCCGATCGGGATGCCCTCGTCATTGCGCGCTTGCCGGAAGGCTTCGGCATAGGCGTCCAGCTCCAGCGCGCAGCGCACGGCCCGCGCGGCATGGTCGGGCTGGGGAATCGGCGCGTTGAAGATCGCCATGATCGCATCGCCGATGAACTTGTCGATCGTGCCCTCATGCCGCAGGATGATGGCGCAGGCGCCGTCGAGATAGGCGTTGAGCGTATCGGCCAGCGCTTCGGAGCTGAGCTGCTCGGAGAGGGTGGTGAAGCCGGCAATATCGGTGAAGATGAAGGTCGCCTCCCGCCGCGTGCCGGAGATCGCCATGGCGGCCGGATCATTGACCAGCTGGTCGACCACGGCGGGCGAGACATAGCGCGAGAAGGCACCCTGCACATATTCGCGCTGCCGGCGCTCGGCGCGGCCGATCAGCAGGTCCATCATCCACAGCGAGAACAGGAACGCCAGCGAGGGCAGGACCACCGGCAACAGCGGCAGCCCGTGGGAATAGCCCAGAAACGCCACGGCCCAATAGCCCGCCAGACACCACAGGCCGATGGTGAGGTGAAACAGCAGCCCGCGCTTGAACAGGCTGACCAGCAGCCCGCCGCCCGCCGCCAGCAGCGCGATCACGGCGTTCCAGTGCGCGGGCAGGCGCGGCGCTTGCCGCCCTTCCAGATATTGCGCGATGCCATGCGCCTGAATGAGCACGCCGGGCATCATCCCGCGCTCGCCATCATCGATGATCGCCAGCGGCGTGCGGTGGCGATCGGTCAGTGAGAGCACCGCGCCGATCAGCACGATCTTGTCCCGGATCCACGCATCGGGCAGCAGTTTTGCGGTGGCCGCCGGATAGCTGGCAAAGGCGGCGGTGTCGGGGTCGGGATGGCTGTGCCAGGCAATTTCGGCCGCGCGCGGCGGCGCCGGATGGCCCGCCAGCGCCAGCGCCTTGAAGACGAAGCCGCGCGGTCGCTCCGCCGTGTCACCCCCCGGATTGATCCAGCGCACCGCGCCGTCAAACGGGTCCGAGAGCATGTTCGCTTCCGCCCGCAGCGCGGCGGGCACGAAGGCGTTGAGATAGTCCAGCTGTTCCTCGTTCACCGCCGATGGCGTGGCGGTATAGCTGACGAACAGCGGCGTCTTCAGGTCACGGATGGTGCGGGCCAGCGCGGCGTCCTTGGCGTCCTCGGTCGGCTGATCGAGGATGACGTCGAGGCCGATGACCTTCGCGCCCTTGGCCTCCAGCACGCGCAACAGCTCGGCCAGGAAAGCGCGGTCCACCGGCGAGCGGTAGGGGAATTGCGCCAGCGTCGCCTCATCCAGCGCGAGGATGACGACGTCGTCAGATTGCGGCGCGGCTGGCTGGAGCGCGGCAATGCGGATATCGGCCGCGATATTCTCCATCCCCGCGAGAATCGAGAAATAGCGGCACGCCACCAGTGCCAGCGCGGCGGCAAACAGCACGACGCCCAGACCCGTGGCAATGCGCTTGGGGCGCCGCAGGATCATTCCACCGCTGCTTGCAGGCGCAGGAGGAAGGCGTCGGCCTGCTGGATGCAGCCCTTCTCCAGCATCCATGATGCCAGCACGAGATCATCGAAATCGCCCTTCGGGATCATGTTGATGCCGATGGCATTATCCTGATCGCCGGTGCGGATGATGAACAGGCTGACCCCGTCCAGCTTCGAGAGGCGCGGCGCGCGCATCCGGTCCTGCCCGTCCTGCCACACAAAATCCGCGCGCCATGAGCGGTCGACCGGCTGCACCACGAAGGGCTGCTGACCCACCGGACTGGGCCGCCACCAGACCGGCATCTCCCCTTCGCGCAGACAGCGCGCGCCGGGCCGGCTGATGTCGATCAGCCAGGGGTCGGGCAGGGCGGCGGCATCCGCGCCGCCGCGCACCGCGCCGATGCTGCTTGAGCGGGCGTTGCGCGTGGCGATCAGCGCGCCCAGCGCATCGCGGGCGCTGCGGGCCTCGCCGGCGCGGGTGAGGGGCAGGCCGTTAAAGGGCCCGCGCAGCACGACATTGCGGCCATCCGGCGCGATCAGCGAGAGCCGTTCGCCGGTCTTCAGGCTGATCGGCCGTGCGCTGTCGATCGAGGCGCCGGGTTTGTGCGTGCCGCCGCGCGCGTCGATCACCACCAACTGCGCGGCCGGCAGGGCAGCCGCGCAGCCCAGCGCAGCGGCGAGCGCGGCGATGCGGAGGGCGCGCTTCACAGCGTTTCTCCCGCCAGCTGCGTGGCGACACCGCCATCGCCCATCAGCACGAACGCGCCCCAGAAGAAGGGGTGCGCGGTCTTCGGGTCATCGATCAGCGCCAGCTGCGCGGCGCGCAGGGCATCGGCGGCGTTGATGCCGCCGCCATCCGCCAGATGATCGAACACGCCGGTCATCAGCCGCGTCGTGGCGGCCGAAGGCACTTGCCAGTGGGTGATCAGCATGTTGCGCGCCCCGGCATGGAAAAACGCCTGCGAGAGCCCCGCCATCGCCTCGCCGCCCAGCTGGTCGCCCGCCGCCGTGTTGCAGGCGGAGAGCACGACGAGATCGGCATTGAGTGATAGCCCGGCAATCTCGCTCGCCTCCAGCAAGCCGTCAAACGCCCGCGCGGACGCCGTCTCGGCCGGGGGCGTGAGCACCAGCGCCGGCTCGGTCTGGCAGCGCAGCTCGCCGGGCAGCAGGCCGTGGGTGGCGAAATAGAGCACCCGATATTGATCGAGCGCCTCGCCGTTGAGCGCCGCTTCGTTCGCCGCCTCTCCGGTGCGGATGCTGGCGGGCGAGGCGTTGAGCGCCCGCGCCACCGCGCGCATCTCCGCGTCGGTATCGGGCAGCGATGGCAGGCCGCGCAGCGTCGCGGCGGCCATCGGCGCATCCTGCCGGCAGCCGGTGCTCAGCTGGAACAGCGCCTTGGCCTGCAACGGCTGGCGCACCGGGCTGCCCAGCAGCGGGTTGCCAAATGCCAGCAGCGGCCGCTCGGGCCGTTTGGCCGGCTGCGCCGCCCGCAGCGTCACGAAAGACGCCAGCGACGGCGCATGGGTGACGCTGGCTTTCTTCACCAGCCAGTCGGCCTTGCGATAATCCTTGCCCTGCGGCGCGCTGGTGACGAGCAGCGAGAAAGGCAGGCTGGCCAGCGGGCCGGATGGCACGATGACGAGGTGGTCGACGCCCGCCATCGCCGGCTCGACCGCGCCGAACAGGTCGCGATACAGCGCATGGGCTTGCGCCAGATCGAGATCGTTGACCGAGCTTCCCTCAATCTCCAGCGCCCGGCGCAGCGTGTCGACCGCGGCGTGCAGCGCCTCTTCCCCCAGCGGAGAGGCGCCGATCACCGTGCCCTCGCGGCGCACGACCTGCACGAAGCTGCTGTCCCGCCCGACGAGGAAGGAGACGACCGCCTCCTTGGGACCCAGCGTCTGGCGCAGCCGGTCCAGCGCGAGCGGCTGCGGGTCGATCAGCGTGGCGAAGGCGGGGAAGCGCGTTTGCAGTCCCGCGCGTGTCGCCTGCACCCCGGCGGCCTGCGCCACCACCTCATTGGCGAGGCGGCTTTCGACCCGGCCACTGCGATCCTGCCCCGGCAGCGATTGTTCATAGGCCAGCCGGATGCGGGTGAGGCCGAGCGCGCGCTCCTTGTCCTGCACGTCGCGGATCATCGCGGCGGCTTGCGGGTTGCCGGCGGAGAGGCGGGCGGAGGTCTGGCTGATCGTGCGCTCGATCACCGGCGAGCGGATGAACTGGAACGCATCGAACAGCTCGGCATACAGGCCCTGCCGCGCGCCCTCATCCCTCAGCGTGCCGGCATGATCGACGATCGCCGCCGCAAACGGCATCAAATCCTGATTGCTGAACGGGATGCTGCCGCGCGGGATCTGCCGGGCAATGGCAAAGGCCTCGCGATAGGCAACAATGGCCGCCTCGTTCATGCCCTCGCTCTGATAAGCCCGGCCCAGTGCGGCGCGCGCGCGCAGCGTGCCGGTGCCTTCGCCAAACACCTGCTGGCGCTGGAGCAGGGCGTTGCGGAAATAGGTCTCCGCCGCCGAGAGACTCCCTTGCGCGACGCTGACATCGCCCATCGTCATCAGCACGTCGGATTTCCACCAGCGCGGCTCGCCGGCCACGCGGTCGAGGATCAGCAGCGCTTCCCCGGCGCTGGCATAGGCGCTCACCAGATCGCCTTGCCGCAGCAGCATGCGCCCCTGCAGGTTGAGCGCCATCGCCAGCTCGGCTTCCGCTGCCGATTTGCCGCCGGGCGAGAGGGTCGGCCCCTGCGCCAGCGTGCGCCATGCGGAGACGGCGGTCTGGGCGAAGCGCAGCGCCGCATCGACCTTGCCCAGATTGGCCGCTTCATAGCCGCGATAGGTTGCCAGCCGCGCCTGATCGCCGAGCGCGGCGGATGTCTGGATCACCAGCTCGGCGCGGCGGAACAGCGCCGCCGCCTCGGCATCGCGGCCCTGATTGCTGACGTTGAGCGCCAGATCGAGCACCGTATCGGCCATCGCCATATCATCGGCGCGGCCTTCGCCGGCCTGCAAACCCAGCGCCGTGCGGAACAGATCCTCCGCGTCGTCAAAATGGCCAAGGCTGGCGGCCGTGCGCGCCTGCCGCAGCACGGTCTGCAGCTGCGCGACCTGTGTCGTGCTGGCGATCTCGACGGGCTGCTGCCAGAATTGCTGCACCTGCCGGGCGGTCGGGCTTGTGGCGAGCGGCGCTTTCAAGGCCCGGCGCAGCACCGGGTAGAGCGCGGCGGGCCCCTCGGCGATGGCCAGCGCATGGCCATCCGGCGCGGCGAGCACCAGGCTGGGCCAGTTGCCGCTGGTGCGGTGGCAGGCGATCAGGCGGATCGGCGTCGTGCCGTCCTCCAGCCAGGCCGGCGTTTCGCAATCGAGCGCCTGACGCAGGCTGGCCCATGGCCGGCTGGCGTCGAACGCGGTGGCGATCAGCGCTTTGGCATCGCCGGCCGCCGGGTCCTGCGGGACGGTGAGCGGCGTGTAGGAGAGGCTGCCCGCCAGCACGCCATCGCAATAGATCAGCTGATCGGCCGGCATGCCGGTGGCCGGGGCGACATCGTCGCGCAGGCGCAGGTCGCAGCTTTCACCGGTGATCGCGGCGCCAAGCGGCACCTGCGGCGCGGGGGCGATGGGGGCGGCCGCTGCGGCGCTGGTCAGGGCGGCGAGCAGGAGGGGAAGGCGCATTACCACTTCGAGCTGTCTCCAGTGCCGGAAAAACGGCCTTCAATGCCCGGTATTTCCGGCGATAGCGGCATGCCGGAGATATCCACGGCGACACCCGGCGCGACAGGGGCCATCGAGCCATTTTGCCGCTCGGCATTCTGCGCCGGGGCGTCCCCGTCATGATTGTCCGCCGCCAGCAGGAAAGGGTCGTCGCCATCGGCATAGTCGCGCGGCGTGGGCGGCTGCTGGCCCGAGACCGGCGAAGAGGGGATCGGGTTGAGCGGGTCTTGCGGCGAGATCAGGAAGCTGAGCTGCTCCCGCTCCTGCGTGGGGCTGGCCGCCGCCCCGGCGGTGGCGGGTGGCGGCGCGGCCGCCGGGGCGGTGGCGATGGGCGGCGACACCGGCGCGGGCAGGGGCGGGATCGCGGGAATGGCCGGGAGGCCGCTCGTCACCCCGGCGATGATCGCGCCGGGCCGGGGGACCGGCATGGCCGCTGGCGGATCGGGCGGGTCGACCGGCGGCACACCGGCCGGCGTCACCACCAGCGAGGCGCCGCCAAATTCCACCGCATAGCCGGCGGGCAACTGGCTGCTGTCGACAGTGATCATATAGGTGCCGGCAACGGCCGAGGGCACCGCGCCGGCGGAGACGAGCAGCGGCCCGGCACCGGGCGCATCCTGCTCGAAGACATGGCCATAGCCGGCCGCATCCACCAGCCCCTCGAGCGTATAGTCCGCCGGGGAGAAGCTGAGGCTTTCGCCGGCGACCTTTTCGCGATCAGCGGCCGTGATGACGATGGTGGGGGCGTAGGCGAAGGCATAGCGATTGCCGCTCGCACTGTCGGCTGTCGCCGCGGAGTCGGCGAAACCGGTGCCCCAGAGCGCGCGCTGGCCGCTGACCAGCCCGCCGAATGAGACATCGTCCGGGCTGGCCGCGCTGATGAACCAGCGGCCATTCCCCACCGTCGGCAAGGCGGACGAGCCGGCCAGATTGGTCACCCGCTCACCGGACAGCAGATCGAGCCGCCCGGCCAGATTGATCGCCAGATCCTCTTCGAGAAAAATGTCGGAACCGGCGATCAGGCGCAGGATATCGCCCCCGTCCAGATCGTATCGCCCGCCGAAATGGACGGCCCCGCCCTGGCCGCCGGCGCGCATGATGACCGTCTGGTCGCCCGGATAGGCGTCCGGCAGATAGGGATCGTCGAGATCGAGGTTGAGCCAGAGCGGGTTTGCGCCATCGGCCCGGCCAATGGTGACGGTGGGCGCGTGCAGCCGGGTAAAGGCGTCGGTATCGATCGTGAAGTTGCCCGGCATATCCGATGGCCGGCCCACATAGATGGGCTGCGCGCTCGAAAAGGGCTGGATGGTGATGCTCTGGCTCGCCATCAGCGGCGCATAGATGTCGACACCCGGGCTGGTGATCGAGATGTTGCGCGCGCTGATGCTGCCGGCTTCCATCATGAAGGCGGTTTCAAAGGGCTGTCCCGCTATCCACTCATAGCCGCTTCTGGCGCGCATGGTCACATCGCCATCGACGGCGATGTCGGACATGATGAACATCCCGTTCGCCCTGGTCTCCAGAATGAGGTTCAGGCCGGATGTGGAGGTGATGGGGTTCGAGAGATAAAGCGACCCGTCCGCGATCATGGACAGCGTCGCGTCGCCGCCGCTGCTCTTGGTGATCGCCGCCCCGACATAGATGTCGCCCTGACTGGTATCGGAGCCGCCGGCGGTGGTGATGGTGACGTTGGTGCCGGCATTGAGCAATTCTTCGATGGCGTCGGGGCGGATATAGGAGGCGCTCCCGTTCGGCTCCCAGATTTGCCCGTTGTCTCCGTCGACGAAGCCGCCGCCCGGCGCATAGTCCATCGTGGTGATTTCGATGGTGACGGGGTCGAACAGCCAGAGGCCGCTCTTCCCGCGCGCCGCCGCCGCCGAGCCGCGCGCGCCATCGGTCGAGAGATAATGGCCGGATGTTTCGATCCGCCCGCCATCGCCGCCATTGGCGCCGCCCCGCGCGTAGAAGCTACCCAGCGCAAAGGTCCGGGATGCGGCATCATTGACGTCCGACCACAGCACCACCGTGCCGCCATGGCCGCTGTCGAGCGCGCTGGCGTCCAGCACCGCGCCGGCCGCCGCCGCCACGCGCACTGCGCTCGGGCGGCCATAAAGCGTCTCGCCCTGCCAGCCGCCGCCGACGAAGATGTGCCCGCCGCCGCTCGTGCCCTGCGCATGGATCCGGGCGGTGTCGCCCAGAATGATCGTATCGCCCAGCACCGCCGCCGTGCCGCCGGTCTGGCCCGCCTGCGTGCCGCTGACGTCCAGCATGCCATCGACGCGCACCGTGCCCGCCGGGCCGCCATCCAGCACGATCTCGCCATGGACGAAGCGGGCGGACTGCGCCTGCACGAGGCCGGCGGTGTTGATCACATTGTCGACCACATCGGCCGCCGCCCGCGCGGTGAGCAGCACGCGGCCGCCATTGGCGCGCAGGGTGCCGCTGTTGTCGAGAGCCGCGCCATGGGCCGGCATCACATCGAGCGGCGTGGTGACCGCGAAGCTCAGCAGCTTGTCGCCGACCAGGTCGAGCGTGAAATTCCTGCCCGCGCCCATCGCGATCTGGCCGAGGCTGGCCTCGATCAGCCCGCTGTTCGCCACCTGCCCGCCGGCCAGCACGGCATAGCCGCCGCTGGTGATGATCGTGCCGTTATTGACGATCGCGCCATCCGCGGCGCCGGTCTGGATGAAATCATAGCGACCGGCGAGGAAGGCCTCGTCGGACAGGCTGCGGCTGGAGGTGAGGAAGCCGGCGGCGGAAACCCGGCCCTGATTGCCGATCATCACGCCATTGGCATTGAGCAGCCACACCTGCCCATTGGCCTCGATCGTCCCGTCGATCCGCGATGGTCTGTCGCCCGTCACGCGGTTGAGGGTGATGGATTTGCTGTCCGGCTGGACGAAGCGGAGCAGGTCGCCTTGCGCTACGGAGAAGTCCTGCCACTCGATGACGGCCTTCGTCGTGGACTGGGTGACGGATGTCTGGCCCTGCTGCCCGGTCGCGATCTGCGCCGCGCCGGCAACAACCTTGCCACCCGTCATGCTCTGGGCATTGGCGCGGGTCACGGCAAAGGGGCTGCACGCCGCCAGCAATGCTGCGGCATAGCCCGCCGAACGAAACTTCATCTAGCCCCCATCATTCCCTTGTCGCCAATGCGCGCAGCGACCCGCGCCGTTATATTCCTGTCGCGGAATGAGAACGGCCATGCGGCTGTAGATCGCATTTTACGGTTGATAAAGTGTGAAACGGCCGGCGAATTTATACGGACTTTACTCTTCTGGCTCCGCCGCTTACCCGCCTAGTTTAACAGGGGTGCGAAGGGGGCACAGGTGCAGTCACGCGGGAAACAGATCCAGTCATGGGTCCAGCCCCTCTTGCTGGGCGGGCTGGGGCTGGTCGTCCTCATTCTCGCCCTTGCGGGGCCGACCGCCGGCACCCGTGCGACGGCGCAGGGCGTGCATCAGGGCGTGACTCAGGGCGTGGCCTCCTGTGCGGGCTCCACCTGCCACGGCCGGCAGGAAGCCGACGGCCCGGTCGTCCGCCAGAATGAATTGCTCAGCTGGCAGGAGGCCTCCAGCCCGTCCGGCGCGCATTCCCGCGCCTGGCAGGTGCTCAGGCAGCCGCGCTCCGCCGCCATCGCTGCGCGCCTTGGCCTCGGCCCCGCGCAGGATGCGCCCGCCTGCCTCGCCTGCCATGCCGATACCGCCGTGCAGCGCGGGCCGCGCTTCCAGCTTTCCGACGGGGTGGGCTGCGAGACCTGCCACGGTGCCGCAAGCGACTGGCTCGCCAGTCACGCCGCCGTCGGCGCGACCCATGCCGCCAATGTCAGCGCCGGTATGCGCCCGCTCGATCAGCCGCGCGCCCGCGCCGCCTTGTGTCTCGATTGCCATCTGGGCGGCAATGGCGATCGCTTCGTCACGCACCGGATGATGGCGGCGGGCCATCCGCGCCTCTCCTTCGAGCTGGATCTCTTCACCACCCTCCAGCAGCATCATGACGAGGATGCCGATTATCGCGCCCGCAAGAGTGCCGGCAGCGCCGTCAACCTGTGGGCAGTGGGGCAGGCGATGGCGGTCGAGCGCGCGCTGCGCCTCTATGCACGGGCCGATCGCGGGCAGGATGGCGCGTTTCCGGAATTCACCTTCTTCGATTGCCGCACCTGCCACCGCCAGTTCAGCGACGATCCCGGCTTCAAGGCCAGCAACCGCGTCAATGAGGGGCGGCCAATCGCCTCGGGCTTCCCCGCCTTCAACGATGAGAGCATGTTGATGCTGGCGGCCGCGGCCCGTGTCGCCGCCCCTGCCGAGGCAGCCGCCTTCGAGCGGGCGTCGCGCGCGTTCCATGCCGCCTTCATGCGTGATCGCAATGCCGCCGCGCAGGCCGCCACGCAACTGGCGGGGCAGGCCGATGCGCTCGCCACGCTGTTCGCCCTCAAACCGTTCACCCGCGCGCAGAGCTTCGCCATCCTCGGGGACGTGCTGAACGGCCCGGCAGCCCGCCGCTACACCGATTATCAGGGCGGTGCGCAGGCGGTGATGGCGGTTGATTCGCTGCTCAATGCGCTGGTCGCCACCGGCCAGCTCGACGGCAGGGCGATGACCACGCTGCGCCCCCGGATCGACAGGGCCTACAGCCTCGTGCGCGATGCCAATCAATGGCAGCCCGAGGCCTTCCGGCAGACGCTGGCGCAGCTCGACCGCGCGATCGGCGCGCTGCAATGATGGCCCGTCCGGTCCGGCTCTGGGCGTGCGCGCTGCTGGCGGCCTCGGCGCTTACCTCGTGCGGCGATGGCGGCGGCGCGGCGTCGGGGGAACCGCCCGTCACCATCGTCCCGCCGGGCGAACCGCCGGTTCCGTCTCCGCCGCTTTATACCCCGCCCGAGCAACTCGCGCTGACCAGTGACGAGGTGCGCACCATCGTCGCGCAGGCGGCGGAAGAGGCGCGCGCCCGCTCGCTCCCCGCCGTCATCGCCGTGACGGACCGGGTCGGCAATGTGCTGGCCGTCTTCAGCATGTCCGGCGCGCGCGCTACCGCGACGATCCGGCCGGGCAAGTCCGGCAATATCGGCCTGCAAGGGGCGGAGGTGCCCGCCACCGCCGCCGCCATCGCCAAGGCGCTGACCGGGGCCTATCTCTCCTCATCGGGCAATGCCTTTTCCAGCCGCACCGCCAGCATGATCATCCAGCAGCATTTCCCGCCAAGCCCGTTCACGGCCGGGCTGGAAAGCGGGCCGCTCTTCGGCGTGCAGCTCAGTTCGCTGCCCTGCTCGGACATCATGGCGCGTTTCGAGGCGGGGTCGATCGGCCCCAAAAGATCGCCGCTCGGCCTCTCGGCCGATCCGGGCGGGCTGCCCATCTACAAGAATGGCGTAGTGGTCGGCGGCATCGGCGTGATGGCCGATGGCGACTATGGCTTTGACGATGATGTCAGCAACGTCGACACGGATGATGAGGAACTTATCGCCCTGGCCGGCGTGACCGGCTTCGCCGCGCCCGATGCCATCCGCGCCGACCGCATCGCCATTGACGGCACGACCCTGCGCTATGTCGATGGCAAGCCGGCCGATCTGAAAACCCGCCCCGCCGAGGCGCGGCCGCTCTCCGCCCTTGCCGGCGCGCTCACCGCCGTCGCCGGCTATTATGACGGCACCGCGATCCTATTCGGGCAGGCCTATGGCAGCGAGGCCAGCGGCATCCGCGCCGCCACACCGGCCGAATTTTCGCCCGCGCAGGCCCCCGCGCAGGCTTATGTGCTGAGCGACGGCACCGGCGCAAACCGCTTCCCGATCCGCGCCGGCAGCGATGCGGCGGATGTCGGCACGGCCCTGTCGCAGGTGGAAGCCCGCGCGATCCTGGAGGAAGCCTTCGCGGTGATGGCGCGCGCGCGCGGCCAGATCCGCAAGCCGCTGGACAGCCGCGCGCAAATGTCGATCAGCCTGGTCGATACGCGCGGCGTCGTGCTCGGCCTTGTGCGCGGCGTCGATGCGCCGCTGTTCGGCATCGACGTCTCGGTGCAAAAGGCGCGCACCGCCGCGCTCTTCTCCAACCGGCTGGTCGCCGCCGACCTTGCCGGCGCAGCCGAACCCGAAGTGCGCGATGTCGTTGCGAAGATGCGGGATTTCCTCCTTTCATCCCATGCACTTACCGGCAATACCGCGTTCACCGCCCGCGCGATCGGCAATCTGGCCCGGCCGCATTTCCCGGATGGCGAGGTGACGCGCGGGCCCGGGCCATTGTCCGTTTCAATAGACCGCTACAGTCCGTTCGCGACCGGCCTCCAGACCAATCTCATCGCCGGCGATCTGGTCACCCATCTGGGCTATCTCGCCAGCGGCGGCGCCGCGCCGGACGTAGCCCCCACCTGCACGTCGCTCCCCAAGGCCGGCCCGGCCAACCGTCTGGCCAATGGCCTGCAAATCTTCCCCGGCTCGGTCCCCATCTATCGCGGCACGACTTTGGTCGGTGCGGTCGGCGTCTCCGGCGACGGCATCGATCAGGACGATATGGCGGCCTTTCTCGGCGTGCACGGCGCGGCAGCGCGGGTAGGCGGTATCGCCAACGCACCGTCCGCCATGCGCTCGGACCAGATCGTCGTGGCGAGCGAGGGGGCCGCGGTACGCCTGCGCTATGTCGGCTGCCCGTTCGCACCGTTCCTCGGCGCGGCCGACCAATCCCCCTGCGGTGGCAAATGACGGCCGCCATCGCCTTGCTGCTCGCGATGAGCCCGCCGGTCGCTGTCGATGCCGATGTCGAGGCGATCACGCGCCGCCGCCCGGGCCCGACCCGTGAGTTGCCGCCGCCCGTCCAGCAGGAGAATGAAGGCGCCGTCCGCGCCCCGCCGCCCGAGGCTTTCCCGGTCGACCAGATCCCGGTGCCCGATCGCTGGCGGCTGGTCGAGAATATCGGCGTCAAGGAACGCTGGTTCGACCCTTACAACCAGAATACGCTCAAGGGCGATCGCCCGCTCAAGGGCCATGACGATCTGTTCCTCGTCGTCACCGGCATTTCGGACACGGTGATCGAGCCGCGCTCCTTCCCCACGCCGGTCGGCATCCAGACCACGCAGAACCCCGGCAGCCTCGATGTCTTCGGGCGCAGCAACAGCCTCGTCGCCGCGCAGACCTTCATCGCCGGCGTCGCCCTCATCAAGGGATCGACCGCCTACAAGCCGCCGGAATATGAAATCCGCCTGTCATTGGCGGCGAACATCAACCGCGTCAGCGTCAACGAGCGGCGCATCCTCTATGTCGAGCCCACCAAGGGCACGCGGCGCACCGATGGCTTTGTCGGCGTGCAGGAAGCCTTTCTCGATTATCACTTCCGCAACGTGTCGGATCGCTATGATTTCGATTCCATGCGGATCGGCATCCAGCCTTTCTCCAGCGATTTTCGCGGCTTCCTGTTCCAGGATAATCAGCTCGGCATCCGCCTGTTTGGCAATCGCGATAATAACCGTTTCCAGTATAATCTCGCGGCCTTCTGGCGGGTGGAGAAGGACACCAATTCCGGCCTGAACGACGTCACCCAGAGCCTACGCGACGATTTCGTGATCCTCGCCAATCTCTATCGGCAGGATTTGCCGGTGCCGGGCCTGACCAGCCAGATCACCGCCATCTGGAACCGCAACCGCGAGGGCCATGACGTCCATATCGACGATAATGGCTTTCCGGTCCGCCCCGGCCTCATCGGCAATCTGCGCCCGCGCGATTATGATGTGGTCTATCTGGGCTATAATGCCGATGGCCGCATCGGCCGCCTCAATCTCACCGCTTCATTCTATGGCGCGCTGGGCGAGGACCGCAACAGCGTCTTCACCGGCGAGCCCGCCAAAATTCGCGCCTTTTTTGCCGCCGCCGAGCCCTCGATCGATATGGACTGGGTGCGTGTGCGCCTCTCCGGCCTCTATGCCAGCGGCGATCGCGACCCGTATGACAATGTCGAGACCGGCTTCGACGCGATCTTTGAAAACCCGCTCTTCGCCGGGGCGGACACCAGCTACTGGGTGCGCCAGTCGATCCCCTTTGCCGGCGGTGGCCGCGCCGTGGCGATCAACGGCCGCAACGGCATCCTCAACAGCCTGCGTTCGTCGAAGGAAGAGGGGCAGTCGAACTTCAACAATCCCGGCACCGTCCTGCTCGGTGTCGGCGCGGATTTCGACCTGACGCCGACGCTGCGGGTGAGCGGCAACGTCAACCATCTGTGGTTCGCCAGCACCGCGACCTTGCAGGCGCTGCGCAGCGAGGGCTCGATCCCCACGGACATCGGCACGGATCTCTCCATCGCGACGATCTGGCGGCCGAAGATGACGCAGAATATCGTCGTGCGGGCTTCCGCCGCGATGCTGGTGCCGGGCAGCGGCTTTCGCGATCTGTTCGTCGCCAGCCAGCGTGACCGGCGTTTCTATTCGTTCCTGTTCAACTCCACTCTCACCTTCTGAAGTGCGGCACCCATGACCTTGCGCCACCTGATCAAGACCATGCTGCCGTTGGGGGGGCTGCTGATGGCCATCGGCCTCGGCAGCGGCCTGCGTGCATCGGAGGCCGAGAAGCCGCAGAGCATCGTCTACAGCGTCACGCCGCCGGCTCCCAAGTCGCAAAGCCTCGCGCAGGCGCAGGCCAAGAGCGCGGGCTGCCAATCCTGCCACACCGCGACCGATGCCATGACCATGCACGAATCGCCCGCCGTGGTGATTGGCTGCACCGATTGCCATGGCGGCGATGCGAGTATCTTCGGCCAGCCCGCCTTGCCGAAGACGGATGCGGGCTATGCCGCGCTGCGCGACAAGGCGCATGTGCAGCCGCGCTATCCGGCGAGCTGGGATTATCCCAGCAGCGCCAATCCCGCGCGCAGCTACACCTTGCTCAACCGCGAGGCACCCGAGTTTATCCGCTTCGTCAATCCGTCCGATTATCGCGTTGCGCGGCAGGCCTGCGGCGCCTGCCATATCGAGCTGATCGAAAGAGCCGAGCGCTCGCTGATGGCGACCGGCGCGATGTTCTATGGCGGCGCGAGCTATAATAACGGCATCCTCCCCTTCAAAAACTACATCATCGGCGAGGCCTATACGGTGCTCGGCGAGCCGGCGAAGATCGTCTCGCCGGGTGCCATGCCGGGCATCCTCACGCTGGAGCAGATCGCGCGCGGCGCCTTGCCGGAACTGCTGCCGCCGCCGACCTGGCATGTGACCCCGCCGGGCGACATCTTCCGCGTATTCGAGCGCGGTGGGCGCAATGTCGGCACGCAGTTTGCCGAAGTCGGCCTGCCCAATGCCACCGGCCTGTTCCAGCGTCTCGAGGAACCGGGGCGCCCCGATATCCGCCAGTCGAACCGCGGACCGGGCACCGGCCTGCGCGTTGCCGTGCCGCTGCTCAATATCCACAAGACGCGGCTCAATGATCCCTTCACATGGTTCATGGGCACCAATGACCAGCCGGGCGATTATCGCTCGTCGGGCTGCGCGTCCTGCCATGTCGTCTATGCCAATGACCGCGAGCCGCGCCACAGCCTGAGCTGGTCGCAATATGGCCGCGATGGCCAGAGCGCGAGCGTCGATCCGACGATCGACAAGGCGGAAAGCGGCCACCCGGTCCGCCACAGTTTTACGCGCGCAATCCCCACCTCGCAGTGCATGAACTGCCACATGCACCAGCCCAACATGTTCATGAACAGCTACCTTGGCTATACCATGTGGGACTATGAGGCCGATGCCCCGAACATGTGGCCGGAAAAGCAGAAATACCCCACCGCTGCCGAGCAGCATGAGACGCTGATGCGCAATCCCGAGGGCGCATCGCCACGCGGAAAATGGTCGGACGTCGATTTTCTGCGCAACGTCTATGATCTCAACCCGGCGATGAAGGACACGCAGTTCGCCGATTATCACGGCCATGGCTGGAACTTCCGCGCCGTCCTGAAGCGCGACCGCGAAGGCAATCTGCTCGACGCGGACGGCCAGCGCGTGGCCAATGACGATCCCGAAAAATGGCGCAGGCAGGGCGAGGGCAAGTTCGTCCAGCCCGGCGTCAATCCGGGCAAGAGCGTGCATATGATGGACATTCATGCCGAGAAGGGCATGCAATGCGCGGATTGCCACTTCGCGCAGGACAGCCATGGCAATGGCCTCATCTATGGTGAAGTGGCCAATGCGGTGGAGATTGGCTGCAAGGATTGCCACGGCTCGTCCGACGCATACCCAACCTTGCGAACCTCCGGCCCGGCGGCCTCGCCGAGCGGCACGGACCTCACCTTGCTGCGCAATGGCGATGGCCAGCGCCGGTTCGAATGGACCGAGCGGGCCGGGCGCCGCGTGCTGATCCAGCGCTCGATCGTCGACCCCAAGCTGGAGTGGGACGTCTCGCTGGTGCGCGAGGCGGTCGATCCGGCCAGCCCCACATTCAACCCTGTCGCCGCGCGCTCCAAGCTGATGGCGAAGCAGGGCGCCGAGACGGGCGACTACAAGTTCGGCCTTGGCGTGCCGGCCAGCGAGCGGGCGCACAAGGATGACGAGATGGCCTGCTACACCTGCCATCTGTCATGGACGACCTCCTGCGGCGGGTGCCACCTGCCCATCGAATCCAACTGGAAGACCGACGTCCACAAATATGAGGGCGGCGAGACCCGCAATTACGCGACCTACAACCCACAGGTCGCGCGCGACGACATGTTCCAGCTCGGCCGGCATCAGACGACCAAGGGCAATATCGTCGCCCCGGTGCGCTCATCCTCGGCGCTTGTGCTGTCCTCGACCAACACCAATCGCGAACTGATCTATTTCCAGCAGCCGCCCATTTCCGCGATCGGTTTTTCCAGTCAGGCCTTCGCGCCGCATTTCCCGCATACGGTGCGCAAGACCGAGACCAAGACCTGCGATGATTGCCACGTCTCGGCGAACAACGACAACAACGCGATCATGGCCCAGCTGATGCTGCAGGGGACCAACTTCGTGAACTTCGTCGGGCTTTACGCCTGGACCGGCCTCGAATCCGGCCTCGAAGCCGTGCGCGTCACCGAGTGGAGCGAGCCGCAGGCCGTGTTCGGTTCCTATCTGCACCGCTATGCCTATCCCGATTATTTCAAGGCGCATGTCGAGAAGAACGGCCGCGAGTTGATCAACTGGACGCGCGGCAAGATCTTCGATCGCAAGGGCAGCGGGGAGACGCAGCCGATCGAGGACATCCGCAATGTCGGGCAGGGGACCAGGGGTGCGGTGCGCTGCCTGCAACTGCGCGGCGAATATCTGTTCGTGGCAGAGGGCAAAGGCGGCATGCGCGCCTATGACGTGGCCAGCGCCGGCAACAAGGGCGTCTCGGATCGGATCGTGAAGGGCCCGTTCTCGCCGCTGGGCCACAACACCCATGTCGCCTCGCGCAACGCCACCTGCATCGCGCTGCCGACCAACCAGCCGATCGCGCCGGCCCGCAACACTGCCGCCATGCGCGCGGCCAATCAGGAGCAGGCGTTCCACCCGATCTATAATTACGCCGTCGTCACCGATGCCGAGGAAGGCCTGATCCTCATCGACGTCAACACGCTGGCCGATGGCGAGCCGCGCAACAATTTCCTCAAGCGCGCGCTCACCTGGAACCCCGGCAATGTGCTGAAAGGCGCGCGCCATGTCACGCTGGCCGGCCATCACGCCTATATCGCGGCCGATGCCGGACTGGTCGTGGTCGATCTCGATGATCCGCTCAACCCCCGCGTCACCGCCACCATGCCGCTGCGCGATATGCGCGGCAGCGCCGTGCAGTTCCGCTATCTGTTCGTGACGGATGGCGAGGGCCTGCGCATTCTCGACATCACCCGGCCCGGCAACCCGGTCGCCATCCCCGGCGCGCAGGTCGCGCTCAAGGATGCGCGCCGCGTCTATGTCGCGCGCACCTATGCCTATGTCGCCGCCCGGAGCGAGGGGCTGGTGATCGTCGACGTGAAGAACCCGGAAAAGCCGGTCCTCTACCAGCGCGTCACCTTCGACGGCGCGCTGAACGATGCGCAGGACGTGATCGTCGGCTCCACCAATGCCTCGCTGTTCGCCTATGTCGCCGATGGCCGCAACGGCATGAAGGTGGTGCAACTCACCAGCCCGGCGAGCCAGCCCAATTTCTATGGCTTCTCGCCCGCGCCCAAGCCCGAGCTGATCGCATGGCGGCGCACGCCATCGCCGGCGCTGGCGCTCTCCAAGGGGCTGGATCGCGATCGGGCGGTGGATGAGGATGGCGGCCAGATCGCCGTGTTCGGGCGCCTCGGCTCGCGGCCCTTCACCCGCCCCGAGATGGAGCGGCTGTTCCTCAACAGCAAGGGACTGGTCTACAAGGTGCCGGACAAAGGATCGATGGACGACTGGGGGCCGGCCCGCTCGTCCAGCATGCCCTGAACCACGGGCTGCATCGCTTCGGTATAGCGCGCCAGCACCGGGCCGCCATCCGCCATGCCGGCATGGCTGATCAGCGCGCGGCCATTCCACAGATGCAGCGAGAAGCCCGGCGGCTCGGCGATGATCATCGCCCGGCCGTCCGGCGCGCCGGTCGCCACGCGCAGATCGAGCGCGACCTGCGGCGCGGTCGACGGGCTGATCCACACCGATGTCTCGCCCCAGTCCGCCACGATCGGGCGATGCACATGCCCGGCGATCACGCGCAATATCTGCGGGTGTTGCGCGATCACCGCCGTGAGCCGTTCCACCCATGGCTCGGCGGGGTCGGCGCTCATCCAGCCGATCCCGGTTTCGATCGGCGGGTGATGGAGCGCAACCAGCGTCGGTCGATCGGGATGCGCCGCCAGTTCCCCCGCCAGCCATGCCGCGCGCGCCTCGCAGAAGCTGCCGCCATGGCGCCCCTCTTCCAGCGTATCGAGCATGATGATCCGTAGCGGCCCGGCGTCGAGCGCATAGTGCATGAAGCCGTCCCGCACCGGCATCTCCGGAAAGGCGGCGCGCAAGGCCCCGCGCTGATCATGATTGCCCGGGATCAGCCACACCGGCCATGGGCAGCGCTCCAGCGCGCTGCGCAGCGCGGCATAAGCCTCCGGCGTGCCATGTTCGGTCAGGTCCCCGGTCGCCAGCATCACGTCCGGCGCGCGTGGCATCGCCAGCAGCGTGTCGATGACGGCATCGAGCCGCTGGCGATTGGGTTCATCCGCCCCGGGCTCGAAACCGAGATGAAGATCGGTGATCTGGGCGATCAGCAATTCAGCCATTCAACGGGTCCATTTCGAGATCGGGGGCAGTGCCTGCCCACCGCGCGCGGCGGTGCGCTGGGAGGGGAGCGGCGAGCCATCATGATAGCTGTGGCAACTCGCGCAATCACTGGCCACCTTGACCTTCTGCGGGTGCGAGCCGGTGTGGCAATCCCGGCAGACCGCGATGCCGGGGAGCAGCACGTCGCGCGCATCGCTTGAGTCTTTCGCCAGATGGCAGGTCGCGCATGGGGTCACCTTGGTCTGGTGGTCGTTATGGCTGAACCAGCCCCGCTCCATATAGCGGCGCGTCAGGCTGACCGGCTGGATCGTCGCGGCCAGCGCCCCGGCCTTGGCCGGCGGCGTGATGACATGGCAATCGAAACAGACCCCGCCCGGCTTGAAGATCGCGCGCACCCGATCATCGACACTGCCGGCAAAGGCGGCCTGATGGCGATCCCGGCCGAGGAGGAAGCTGTCGCCCGGCACGCGGCGGGTCGCGCCGGCTGGACCGCGCAAATTCAGAAAATCGCGCAGTTCCAGCGCCGCCTGTTCGGGCTTGCCGTGCCGCAGCGTGCGCACCACGCCATCGGCGCGGGAAAAGGCCAGCGAGTGGCAGGAGCCGCAGTCCTGTTCCATTTCGATCGGGGCGAAGCGCGCGCCACCGGCCTCGGGGCGATGGCAGTTGGCGCAATCCAGCGGCGCGCCATAGCCTGCGTTCTTGCCGAGCGCCTGCGCCATGCGCGCCACCGCATTGCCGCTCGACAGATGGAGCTTGTGCGGGAATTTCAGCCCGGAATTCTCGCGCGGCTGGTCGCTGAGGGAGATGCGCTGGCGGGTCGGCTCATCAAAGGATGGCGTGGTCACGATGGCGGGGCGAAACTCGGGATGGTCCCGGCCGAAATCGCCGGCATCCAGCAAGGGCGTGTCCTCCAGTTTCGTCGACAGGCCACTATGACAATCCGCGCAGATGGACGGCTTGGACGCGGCGGCGCCTTTGGGGCCCTCATGCTCGCTATGGCAGGACGCGCAGCGCCCTTCCGGCAGGTTGAAGCTGCTGGCGAGGAACGCGCGGGCCTGTCCCTTCAGACCCTCATGCGCCCCGGCGATCCGCAGCCGATCCATCTCGGCATGCGCATGCACTTCGGTGTGGCAGCTCTGGCAGGTCTCGTCCCGCACGGAGACGAACGCCTGTTCATGACAGGCCGCGCAATCATTCTGGAGGCTGGCATGCGCGCTGGAGAGCGGCCCGGTCGACCATGCGGCATCCGCCTGCCAGACCGATCTGGCGGCCGGCGCGTCTGTGCTCCGGGGTGCCGGCGGAGCTTCGTGCATCAGATAGGCGGAGACCGGCCAGACCAGAAACAGCCCGAGCACCAGCAGCGCCATCGTCCATGCCAGCGGGCGCTTGCCCAGCCGCGTGCCGGCGAGCGAAAAGACGCGCGCTTCGTCCTTCACGTCTGCGGCGTCGGAAAGGGCCGCGACGCGCTCCAGCGTCAGGGGGATGGCGCCATCCTGTTCGGGCCCGACGGTGAGCGCATGGGCGCCCAGCATGATGCGGGCGGGACGCGCCGGATCGAGCCGCCGCCGCGAGACGATCGCACCGTCTACCGCCACCCCGGCGCTGGCCAGCGCCTCGATCTCCAGCGAGCCATCAGCCCCCCGGTGCAGGCGGGCATGGTGCAGCATCACGGCGAGGTCCGGCACCTGCACGTCGCAATCATTGCCGCGACCGATGCGCAGATCATTGGTCTCGAGCCGGGCTTCGCGCACGATTTCGCCGCCGCCGGCGCGATGGGTGATGGTCCGAAGCAGGAAGGTCATGATGGCCTCACCAGTAAAAGAAGACGCTGACGATGTGCGCGGTCAGGGCCGCGAGCAGCGCGAAGGTGAGGGGGACATGCACATAGAGCCAGATTTCCAGCAGCGCCTTGAAGCGCCCGTGCCGGCGCGCCTGCGCCAGTGCATCGGCCTTGCGGTCGAGCAGGGCCAGCAACGGCGCCAGCGCGGGATCGCCCGCCCGTTTGCGCTCGGCCAGCAGCGCCTGCCGCGCGGCGCTGTTGCCGCACGGCCGGCGATCGCCCTTGAGCCGCCCGACCAGACTGCCGCCCAGCGGACTATTCTCCAGCGATAGGCGGGCGATCTCGCTATGGACATGGTCCAGCGCTTGGGCGGCGTCGTGGATCTGCCGGTCCAGCGCGCGGATGTTGATGAGCATCTGCGGCTGGGTGACCTCGCCGCGATTGGCGCTCATCGCTTGCGGCAGGCGGACATAGGCAATGACGCCGAAAATGCCCGAGGCGATCACGAGCATCATCAGCCCATAGGCCAGCGAATGGACGTTCCAGCCCAGCTGGAACCCGGTGTGCAACGTGGCGAGGACGATGAGCGAGAGGCCCAGATAGACATGTGCCGACGTCCACGCCTTGAGCGAATATGCGCCCCGCGTGATCGCGCGTTTGCGGATGCCGAGCGCGGTCAGCCACAGGATGAGCAAGGTGCTGATCGTGCCGAGCGTATAGCCATACCAGCTCCCGCCATTGGGGCGCGGCTCGATATCGATCGCCCCATAAGCGATGATCGCCGCGATTGAGAGCGCCAGCGCCACCTTGAGCCAGCGAAAGCGTTTATGACGCAGGAAGCTCTCATGCAGCCCGGAGCCGCCCTGCATCGTCATGACGCCTTGCTCCCGATGCGGGACGACACGGCGAGGAAATCCTCGGGCGAGAGGCGCAGCGCCGCGCCGGTGGGGCAGGCGCGCACACAGGCCGGGCCGCCGGACTGGCCCGCGCACATGTCGCATTTGATCGCTTTTTTCGCGCCTTCGCCGCCGGGCTTTTCGTGCGCGTTGCGCCAGCCCTTGTCCGCCTCGCCGGGGCCGGGGCCCTTGCCGAACAGCATCCAGCTGAACAGGCCGGGCTTCTGCGGCGGGGTTTTCTCCAGCCGGATCACGCCATAGGGGCAGTTGCGCTCGCAATTGCCGCAGCCGATGCAGCTATCGTCGATGAACACCTCGCCATCCGCGCCGCGATGGATGGCGTTGGGCGGGCAATCGGCCATGCAGTGCGGATGCTCGCAGTGCCGGCAGGATGTCGGCAGATGGACATTGGCATAAGTGCGCCCGGCCTCGCGATCGAGCCGGGAGAGGCCGTCATGACTGTCCGCGCAGGCCTTTTCGCAATTGTCGCAGCCAACGCAGAGTTTCTCGTCGATCAGCAGCACGTCGGTCGCTTCGCCCGCGCCATTGCTGACGAGGAAATTGGCGATGGAGCTGTAGAGGTCGACCGCGTCGCCGAAGCCGTCCTTCTTTTCCTCGATGAAGTCGTTGAGCGCTTGGCGCTCCTGCATCTCGGCGCGGGCCCTGGCGGCCAGATCGGGCTTGCGCGCGAGCAGGCGGCCAAACGCTGCCCCGTCCAGTCGCACCACATCGGACTTGATCGCCGCGCGCACCGTGGCTTGCCTGCGCCCCTCGCCAAGCAACGCCATTTCGCCGAACCAGGAGCCGGCCGGCAGATAGCGCATGAACACCGTCTTGCCGCCAATCTGCTTCTCGACCACCATGCTGCCCGAGCGGATCGCGAACATGTCGCGGCCTTCCTCGCCCTCGGTGACGACCACCTCGCCGGCACGGATGGTCCGCGTTTCAGCGGTTTCCAGCACCTCGGCAAGATCGGCCGCCGAGAGGCCGGAGCGGAAGATCTGGAGCAGCAGCCGCTGCGTGGTGATGCGGTTGATCTCCCGCTTGGCGCTGGGCACCGAGGCCATCAGCTTGAGCGCGGCATTGCGCGAGATTTCCACGAGGATCGCCGGCTCGGCCGCGCGCACGGTCGAGCCGCGCCGCCGTCCGGAGATGAGGCCGACCTCGCCAAAGATCGAGCCCGTCGCAATCGGCACGATGATGCCGGGATCGGTCGGGCTGACCTCAACGGCGACCGAGCCGGACGCGATCGCGAACAGCGATGATCCCGGCGCATTGCGCTCGAAGATCACATCGCCGGCGCGATAGGGCCGCACATCGGAATCGAGCATGAACTCGCGCATTTGCAGCGGCGAGAGATCGCGCAGGATATCGACCTGCGTGCGCAGAAAATCGAGCCACTGCGCCACTGTTCGCTCGCCCGGCAACGCGGCGAACTTCGCCTCGAGGATCGGCTCGTCGGCCGGTTTCAGATCATGATTGCCGGCGATGAACTCGATGACATCATAGCCCTGATTCATGCAGTGCTTGATCAGCGGATAACCCGCCAGCGCGCCGATCACATAGATGCCCGGCGCGGTCGTCTCGAAGCTGGGAGACAATTGCGGAAACGCCTCGCGATCCTCGCTGGAAAAAGCGATGCCGCAGCTCTCGACGAACTTGCGCGGCGCGGCTGATCCCATGCGGGCGATCACCCGGTCGCACGGCAGCCGGGCCGGGCCGTCGCGCGTCTCGACGGTGAGGAAACCCGGCTCGACCAGCGTCGGGCTGGTTTCGCACAGGATGGTGATCCGCCCATCGTCGCGCGCCTGCATCAGCGCCTTCACATTGGCATCCTTGGCGCGCGCGAAATCGGCCGAGCGGTTGAGGATGGAGACGGTGTTGCGCTGCTCCGGGTCCTGCGCGAGGCCCAGCGCATTCTCGATGCCCGCGTCCCCGCCGCCGATCACGACGATATGCTCGTCGAGATAGGCGCCCGGATCGTCGAGCTGATACTGGACATGGGGCAGGGCGGCGCCCTCGCAGCGCATCAGATTGGGATTGCCCTGCGTGCCGATCGCCAGCACGATATTGGCCGCCTCGACCGTCTCGCCGGAGGACAGGGTGAGGACATAGGCGCCAGCCTCGCCGCTGACCCGCGCCACCTCGGCCTGATAGCGCACATGGATGCCCGCCGCGCCGGCATCCTCCGCCCAGCCTTGCAGGATCGTTTCGCGCTTGCCGGCCTCAAAGCGCACATCGCTGCGCAGGACGAGCTGGCTGGGGGTCGCCATCACCTGTTTGCCGCGCTGATATTTATAGATGGTGTCGGAAAGGTGGTCGGTCTTTTCGAGCAGGATATGCGTCAGCCCGCGCGCCGCGGCGCGTGCGGCGGCACTGAGGCCCGCTGGGCCGGAGCCCACGATAGCTATCTGATAAATGACGTTTCCCCCACCGTCCCGCTCCGGCAAATGCTCTATTTGTCACTGCGCGATTGATTGCAACCTATGATGCGATGTGGCTAAGGAACCGTAACGACAGGCCATCATTCAAGGCGGCCTCGGGGAACATCTGGCATGGTTGCCGAAATCGGTCTGTTCACACTCGTGCTGGCCTTCATGCTGGCGCTGGCGCAGGCGGTGCTGCCGCTGGTCGGCGCCGCGCGGGGGGATGTGGCGCTGATGGCGGCCGGCCGTGTCGCGGCGGTGTTGCAGGCGCTGATGGTGAGCATGGCCTTCGCCGCGCTGATGGTCTGCTTCGCGCGGCTCGATCTGTCCGTCGCGCTGGTGGCCGACCATGCCCATAGCACCCAGCCGCTCGGCTACCGGATCGCGGCGACATGGGGCAATCATGAAGGCTCGATGCTGCTCTGGGTGTTGATCCTCGCCCTGTTCGGCGCGGCGGTCGCGCTGTTCGGGAATAATCTGCGCCGCACCTTGCAGGCCCGCGTGCTCGGCGTGCAGGGGCTGATCGGCGCGGCGTTCCTCGCTTTCTCGCTGTTCACGTCCAGCCCGTTCCGCCGGCTGAACCCCGCGCCGCGCGATGGCGCGGAGCTGAACCCGCTGTTGCAGGACCCCGGCCTCATCTTCCATCCGCCCTTGCTTTACCTCGGCTATGTCGGTTTCTCCGTCGCCTTCGCCTTCGCGATGGCGGCGCTGATCGAGGGGCGGGTGGATGCCGCCTGGGCGCGTTGGGTGCGGCCATGGGTGCTCGCCGCGTGGGTCTGCCTCACGCTCGGCATCGCGCTCGGCAGTTTCTGGGCCTATTATGAGCTGGGCTGGGGCGGCTGGTGGTTCTGGGACCCGGTCGAGAATGCCTCGCTCATGCCATGGCTGCTCGGCACCGCGCTGCTGCACTCCGCGCTGGTGCTGGAGCGGCGCGGCGCGCTGGTCAGCTGGACGATCCTGCTCGCCATCCTCACCTTCTCCTTCAGCCTGCTCGGCACCTTCCTCGTCCGCTCGGGCATCCTGACCAGCGTCCACGCCTTTGCGGTGGATGCGACGCGGGGCGTCTACATCCTGATCCTCATCGCGGCCTCCACCGGCGTCGCGCTGGCGCTGTTCGCGTGGCGGGCCCCGGCAATGCGCAGCGGCGCGCTGTTCGGCGCGGTCAGCCGGGAAGCAAGCCTCACGATCAACAATCTGCTGCTGATGGTGGCGACCGTCACCGTGGCGCTGGGCACTTTCTACCCGGTCATCATCGAGACGCTGAGCGAAGAGAAAATCTCGGTCGGGCCGCCCTTCTACAATCTCACCTTCGCGCCGATCTTCGCGCTATTGCTGGTGCTGGTCCCCTTCGGCCCGGTGCTGAACTGGCGGCAGGACAGGTTGCGCACGCTTTGGCGCCGTGTCCGCCTGCCGGCTGCCGCGGCGCTGCTGGTCCTGATCGCGGCGTTGCTCGTCGCTGGCTACAAGCTGGTGCTGACCAGCCTCGGTCTGGCGCTCGCGGCGTGGCTGATCCTCGGGGCGCTGATGATCCTCGCTCATCGCTGGCGGATCGGCAAGGCTGCGAAAACGCCGTGGTGGCAGGCCGCGCGCACCACGCCGCTCGCCGTCTATGGCATGGTGCTCGCTCATGCCGGGCTGGGTGTGAGCGTCGCGGGCGTCACCGCAATGGCATCATGGGAAACCTCCCGCATTCTCATGATGCAGACCGGCCAGTCGATCGATTTTGCCGGGGCCGCCATCACGTTGATCGAAGTGCGCGAGGTGCAGGGCCCCAACTATATCGCGGAAGAAGGCGTCTTCCATCTCAAGCGCGGCCGCCGCATCGACGACCTGGTGGCCGAGCGCCGTTTCTTCCCGGTGCGCCAGAGCCAGACGACGGAAGCGGCGATCCGCTCGAGCATCGCGGGCAATGATTATCTCGTGATCGGCGAGCCTCAGCCCGGCGGTCGCGTGGTGCGGCTCTATCGTCATCCACTGGTCGGCTGGATCTGGTTCGGCGCGCTGTTGATGGCTGCCGGCGGTGTCGCCTCCCTCGCGGACCGGCGCTTCCGCCTCGGCCTGCGCCGGGGCACGGATATGCCTGCGCCTGCACCCATGGAGGCCGTCACGACATGAAGCGCCTGCTCTTCCTCTCGCCCGTCCTCATCCTCGTGGTGGTGCTCATCGCGCTCGCTATCGGGCTCCGGCGGGACCCGTCGAAAATCCCCTCGATGCTGATCGACCGCCCGCTGCCGCAATTCGCGCTGCCGGGCGTGTATGAGGACGCGCCGGGCTTCGGCAGTCATGATTTCACCGGCGAGCCCCGGCTGATGAACGTGTTCGCCTCCTGGTGCACCGCCTGCCGGGTCGAGCATCCGGTGCTGATGCAGTTGCGCGCGCAGGGCGTGCCGATCTACGGCCTCGACTGGAAGGACAAGCCGGCCGATGGCGCGCAATGGCTGCGCACCAGCGGCGATCCCTATCTGGCCGCGGCCAATGACGAGAGCGGCCGCGTCGGCATCGATCTGGGCGTGACCGGGGTGCCGGAGACCTTCGTGATCGATCGGGCTGGGCGGGTGCGGTACAAGCATATCGGCCCGATCAGTCCCGACGACTGGCGCGACATCCTGCAACCGCTGCTCCAGACCTTGAGGGCCGAGGGATGAAGCACGCCAAACGCCTGCTCCTCGCCCTGCTGGTCGCCGCCGCGCCGGCCGCCGCCGTGCTGCCGGACGAACAGTTGCAGGACCCGGCGCTGGAGGCACGGGCCCGCGCGATCAGCCGGCAATTGCGCTGCGTCGTCTGCCAGAATCAGTCGATCGACGATTCCGATGCCCCGCTCGCCCGCGACTTGCGCATCATCGTGCGCGAGCGGTTGCAGTCGGGCGAGAGCGATGCGCAGGCCATCGCCTTTCTGGTCGCGCGCTATGGCCATTATGTGCTGCTCAAGCCGCCCTTCGAGCTGGCGACCATCGCGCTGTGGGGCGGGCCGTTCATCGTCCTGTTGCTCGGTGGTGGCTTCGTCCTTGTCTATCTGCGACGTCGTCGGCCGGCGGCGGCATCGCCGCCGCTGGAGGCCGCCGATGAGGCCCGCCTCGCCGCGCTCCTGAAGGAGGAAAGTCATTGATTCTCTGGGCCATATTGACCTTTCTTGTCGCGCTGGTTGCCGTCGCGATCACCATCGCATTGGTGCGCCGCCACGAGGCCCGGCCCGAGGCGAGCGGCCTGGCCGTGCTGCGCGATCAGCTGAATGATGTCGCCGCGCAGCAACAGGCCGGTGCCATCCCGGACGAGACCGCCGAGCAACTGCGGGTCGAAATCAAACGCCGGATGCTGGCGGAAGGCCATGCTGCCGATCCCGGCCTGTCTCCCTTCGGCGGCGCCACGCGCATGGGGATCGCCTTTGTCGTCGCCGGGGCCATCGCGCTGGGGGCATCCACCATCTATGCCCTGCGCGGCGCGCCCGGGCAGGGCGCCGCCAGCCCGGCCATGCAGGCGGCGGCGCAGCCCGGCGAGCATCCCGCCGGTGATGCGGAAGCCATGGTGCGCAGCCTCGAACAACGCCTCGCCGCGCAGCCGGACGACGCCGAGGGCTGGCGCATGTTGGGCTGGTCCTATTTCCAACTCCGGCGTTTTGCGGACTCGGCACAGGCCTATGGAAAAGCCCGTTCAATAGACCCGAATGTTCCCGATTACGCCTCCGCCATGGGCGAATCGCTGGTGCAGGCAGCCGAGGGCGTGGTGACGCCGGAAGCCCGCAGCGCGTTTGAAACCGCCCGCGCCATGGACCCGAGCGACGCCCGCGCGCGCTATTTCCTTGCGGTGCTGAAGGATCAGCAAGGCAACGCGAAAGGCGCGATTGACGAGTGGATCGCACTGCTGGCCGAGTCTCCGGCCGATGCGCCATGGGTGCCGCATCTGCGCGACACGATTGCGCAGAGCGCGGCCAAAGCCGGCATCGATGTGTCCGCGCGGCTCCCGGCGATCGCGCCGCGCGCGCCCGGGCCGGACCAGGCCGATATCGCGGCAGCGGCCCAGCTCAGCCCCGATGATCGAAAGGCGATGATCCGTTCCATGGTCGACGGGCTGGCCGCGAAACTGGCGGCCAATCCCGCCGATGCCGAGGGCTGGATGCGCCTGATGCGCGCCCGGATGGTGCTGGGCGACAAGAGTGGCGCCGCCGCCGCCTATCGCACAGCATCGCAGACCTTTGTGGGGGATGCGGCGATCACGAGCCAGTTGACCAGAGCCGCGCAGGAAATCGGCCTGGCAGGGCAGTGAGGGCTCGGCCAGCCAGCGGACAAGGCAAGTGACGGCGCCCCGCTCGCGCCATCGTCGGGCGCTGTGTCGACGGGGGCTGACTACAGCGTCGCTCTCCGGCTGAGCATCAAGAGGCGGGCGCGTCCGTCCAGCCCAGGCCGAGGCTCTTCTGGACGGCGACATAGCTGTTGGTGAGGGCCGCGGTGCCCTCGCTCAAGGCCATGGCGGCGTTGAGGCGCTGGCGCTCGACGTCCAGCTGATCGATCAGCGCGCTGGTGCCGGCGGTGACCCGCTGATCATTGAGCGCGGCCGAGCGCGCGGCGGATTGTTCGGCGCGTGCGAGGCTGGCCAGTTGCAGGCGCGCATGGCCGAAGCGCGACAGCGACGTTTCGGCGTCCTGAAGGGCGGCGAGCACGGCCTTGCGATATTGCGCCTCTGCCTGATCGCGCTGTGCCTCGGACTGGTGAACCGCCGCCACGCCACGGCCGAAATCGAGGAAGGACCAGCTGAGCATCGGCGCGGCGATGGCGGTCAGATTATCGATATCGAAGGCATCGCCCGGCGAGGAGCCGCCCAGTCCGAGCAGGCCGAGGAAGTTGAGGCGCGGGAAGCGCCGCGCTTCGCTCACGCCGATGGCCGCGGTGCTGGCTGCCAGAGTGCGTTCGGCGGCCCGGATATCCGGCCGGTGGGCGATGAGGGCAGCAGGATCGCCAATCGCAACCTGCGCGGGGGGAAGTGGAATCGCCATGGGGCTTGCCAGTCCGGCGTCCAGCGTGCCGGGCGAGCGACCGGTCAGCAGGGCGAGCTGATCGCGATAGGCGTCGATATCGCCCTGAAGGGGCTGGGCTTGCGCGCGGGTGCTCTCCAGCTGCGCGCGGAGCCGCTCGAGATCCAGCGCCGAGGCCGCGCCGCGATCGAAACGCTGGCGCATGAGGCCAAGCGCCTGCTCTTGCAGCGCGATCGAGCGGGCGTTGAGGGCTGCGCGGGCCTGCACGTCGCGCAAATTGACATAGGCCTGCACGACCTGCGCGGAGAGGCTCACCTGCACGTCGGCCAGATCGGCATGGCGTGCGCCGAGCGTGGCGCGGCTTTGCTCCAGCTGACGCCGGTTGCCGCCGAACAGATCAATCTCCCACGAGGCGTTGAGGCCGAGATTATAAAGTTCGAGCGAGGAGGTGGCGCTGCTGTTTCCGCCACTGTCGCTATCGCTGCCGCCGGTAAGGCCGCCCAGACCGGAGATCTGCCCTCGCACATAGGTTCCGCTCGCGCTGACGCTCGGTGCCTGATCGGCCTGACGGGCACGCAGTTGGGCCATGGCCTCGCGGATGCGGGCCTGCGCGACATCGACATCCGGATTATGGGCAAGGGCATCGCGCACCAGCCCGGTGAGCGTGGGGTCGGCGAGGCTTTCCCACCAGTGGGCAAGGCCGGGCGTCGAGCTCAGCGCGGGATCCTGCGCGCGCACAAAGGTGCCGCGCGCCACCGCATCGGCCGCCGTGGCGGGCGGGGTGCGATAATCGGGGCCGACCGTGCAGGCCGCCAGCAGCGCGAGGGCCGGGAGAGTGGCATAGGGGCGCATCAGTGCATGGCTCCGGCGGACATGGTCTTGGGCAGCGGCCGCAGGAACAGCACCAGCGGTAGGATGAGCAAGGTGCCGATCCCCATCAGGAGGAAGATGTCGTTATAGGTCATTACCAGCGCTTGCCCTTCTATCTGCCGGGCGAGCAGGCGCAGCGCGGTCGGCTCGGTGCCCAGCAATTGGGTCAGGTCGGCGACGCGTTCCTGCACCGCCAGCGAATTGGCGTTGAGGCTTTCCTCCAGCCGCCGCGAGTGGAACCACAGGCGCTGATCCTGCACGATGGCGATGCCGGCGAGCGCCAGACTACCGCCCAGGTTGCGCATGGCGTTGAAGAGCCCCGAGGCGTCGCCGGCATCCTTGGCCGGTACTGACTGGATCGCCGCCTGACTGAGAAACAGCATGCCGAGGATCTGCCCGATACCGCGCAGCAACTGCGAATGGACGAAATCGCCGCCGACCGAATCGATGGTGAGGTGCGCGTCGATCAGCGCCGAGGCGCCCATGATGGCGAGCCCCGCCGCGACTGCAAGGCGGATATCGATGGTGCGCAGCAGGATCGGCACCATCGCCATCATGACCAGGCTGGGGATGCCCGCGAGGAGAACGATCTCGCCCGATTGGAGAGCATTATAATCGGCGATGGCGGCGAGGAATTGCGGGATGACATAGGCCGTGCCGTAGAGGACGACGCCGAGTACGACCGCCATCAGGGCGACCGAACCGAACTGCCGGTCCAGCAGCAGCGAGAGCTTGATCACCGGCCGCCTGGCCGTGCGCTGGCCCATGAGCAGCAAGGCAAAGCCGATGACGGCGGTGATCGCCATCCACCAGATCAGCGATGAGGCGAACCATTGCTCGCGCTGGCCGTCTTCCAGCATGACGGTCAGACCGCCCAGACCCAGCGCCAGACCCGCCACGCCGAGCCAGTCCGCCTCGCGCAACTCGTCCATGTTGCTGCGCTCGTGCGGAAGGCCGATGAGCAGCAGGATGATCAGCAGGGCGCCAATCGGCAGGTTGATGAAAAAGGCGTAGTGCCAGCTGACATTTTCGGTCAGCCAGCCGCCGACCAGCGGTCCGATCACCGGCCCCATGATGGCGGTGACGCCGAACATGGCGATGCCGACCGGTTGCTGATCACGCGGCAGGCGGGTGGCGATGATGGTCTGTGCGGTCGGGATCAGCGCGCCGCCGGTGAAGCCCTGACCGACGCGCCCGATGATCATCATGTTGAGACTGTCGGACAGGCCGCACATGACGGAGAAGCCGGTGAACAGGCTCGCCGAAATCAGCAGGAAGGTACGCATGCCCAGCAAGCGCTGGAACCAGGCCGCCATGGGAATGATCACGATCTCGGCCACGAGAAAGGCGGTCGCGATCCAGTTGCCTTCCGTACCGGTCGCGCCGATCTCGCCCTGAATGGTGGGCAGGGAGGAATTGACGATCGAGATATCCAGCGTTGCCATCAGCGCGCCGATCGTGCCGGCGGCCACGGCGAGCCAGTCCGCCAGACTGGCGCGCGGGGCGGTGGCACCGGTGCTGCTGCTGCCGCTGCCGCCGCCGCCGCCCGCGTCGATTGGTGGTCCATCGCTGGCGATGGCACCGGCCATGTCAGCCGCCCCTGATGCCGACGGGGCGTTGCGCGTGCTTGAGGCGCTTGGCCGAATCCTTCGCCGAGATGGTATCGACGGTGACCGTCACCGACAGGCCCGGAACGAGCAGCTTGCGGGCCTCGGCCGAAGCCAGGATCGCGATGCGCACCGGCACGCGCTGGACGATCTTGGTGAAGTTGCCGGTCGCGTTCTCCGGCGGGAGCAGGGAGAATTGCGCGCCGGTGCCGGGCATGATGCTCGCCACCCGCCCGCGCAGCTTGGTGCCGCCGAGCGCATCGACAGAGATGGTCGCGGGCTGGCCGGGACGGATCAGGTCGAGCTGGGTCTCCTTGAAATTGGCGATGATATAAAGCTGATCGAGCGGCACGATCGACATCAGGCGCATGCCCGGCTGGACGAACTGGCCGGCTGTCACGGTGCGATCACCGATGCGTCCGTTACTTGACGCGCGGATGAGGGTGGCGTCGACATCCACCGTTGCCGCGCTCCGCTGGGCGCGGGCGCTGTCAGCCTGCGCATCGGACTGTTTGATCTGGCTTTCCAGCGTGCCCACGCGGCGTTGCTGAACCGCCAGCGCGGCCTCCTGCGCGCGGACCTGCGCGGCGGACTGGGCGGCGGCCGAGCGCAACTGGGCCAACTGTTCGCGCTTTTCCGCGCCGGTTTCGACCAGCGGCGCGTAACGAGTGACTTGCGCGGCGTCATAAGCGGCCTTGGCGCGGGCCTCGCTCAACTGGGCGCCGGTCTGGTCGATCGCGGCGCGTTGCTCGCGGATCGAGGCGCGGACATTGTCGGCCGCAGCCAGGGCGATGGCGATCTGGGCATCGGCCTGTGCCTGCCGCGCCTGGTAATCCCGCGCATCGATGCGCAGCAGCGGCTGGCCGGCGGTGACGTCCTGATTATCCCGGACCATCAATTGCGAGACATAGCCGGCAATGCGCGGGGCGACTGTTACCATGTCGGCGCGGATCTGCGCGTCATTGGTGGCCTGATAATATTTGCCGCGCGTTTCCTGATAGGCGAACCAGAGGGCACCGCCAAGGAGCACCGCCACGGCAAGGACGATCAGGATGATACGCCCGCGCCGGCCAAGGCGCTTGGTCGGCTGCTCCGGGGTGTCGCTGTCTTGGGCCATGCAGGACTTTCAAAAGAGCACGAAGGGCATCCGAACTATAGTTACGCAACCAGGGTCGAACGGTTCCCGGAATTGAGCGCGGCCGATCATGGTCCGGATGGCAGGGCCAGCGGCGTCGACCAGTGGCCACCAATGGCCTGAACGAGCGAGATGGCCGCCGTCTGGCGGTTGGTGACGGCCTGAATGTCGCTTGTGCGTGCGGCAAGAGCGGTGGTCTGGGCGACGATGACGGCGGCATAGCCGACCTGCCCGGCGACATATTGATTGCGGGCGATGACCTCGGCGCGATCGGCGGCGACGGCGGCGGCGGCGCGCTCGTCCGAGACGGTGCGCAGGATGTCCGTGGCGGCCAGTTGATCCTCGACTTGCTGGAATGCGGTCAGCACGGTCTGGCGGTAAGTGGCGACGGCTTGCTCATAGCCGGCGCGCGCCTGATCGACGCGCGCGGACCGGGCGCCGAAATCGAGTAGCGTCAGCAGGCCGGTGAGGCCCAGCGACCAGACGGTGCTGGCCGCATCGAACAGGCCGGCCACGCTCGTCGCGGTCGAGCCGGCCTGTCCGGAAAGCGAGATGGTCGGGAAGAAGGCCGCTTTCTGAATACCGATGCCGGCATTGGCGGCCGCTACCCGACGCTCGGCCGCGGCGACATCGGGACGGCGTTCGAGCAGGGTGGAGGGCAGGATAGCGGGGACCTCCGGCACCACGCGGTTCCATTTCCCGGCTGGCAGGCTGAAGGTGGAGGCGCTTTCGCCGACGAGCACGGCGATGGCATGTTCGAGAATGGCGCGCTGGCGGATGAGATCGGCGGCATCCGCCTTGGCGTTGCGCAGGGCGACCTCTGCCTGCAGCACATCCGAGCGGGCAGATACGCCGGCATTATACATGTTGACGGTGATGGTCAGCGCGCGGGTGTAATCGGCCACCGTCTGATCGAGCGCGAGCTTCTGGGCTTCGATCCCGCGCAGTTGCACATAATCGAGCGCCAGTTCGCCCTGTGCGGAGAGCGTGGCGTTGATGAGATCGCCCGCGCTCGCCTGCGCCAGCGCCTTGTTCTGGGAGACGGCATTGCCGATCGCGCCCCACAGATCGGGCTCCCATGTCGCCCCGATGCCCAGCGAGACAAGGCTGCCGCTGGTGCCGCTGGTCCCGATTGTTGCCGCGCTGTTGCCGAAACTGCCGGATCGATTGCCCTGACCCTGCAACGACACGACGGGAAACAGGGCAGCGCGCTCCTCGCGGACCAGCGCGCGGGCCTGGTCATAGGCGGCCTTCGCGCTGGCCAGATTCTGGTTGGAGACGAGAACCCTGCGTTCCAGATCGTTGAGGGTGTCATCGTTGAACAGCCGCCACCATTCGCCGCGCGCCACGGCATCGGAGGGCGTCGCGATTTTCCAGCCCGGCGCTTCCTTGAAGCTGGGTGGAATGGCGACGCTCACCGGCGTGCGATAGGCGGGCGCGAAATTGCAGCCGGCCAGCAGCAGGGCGGGGATGATGGCGGCGGTGACCAGGGGGTGGCGTGTCATCATGCGGTCTCCGGGCGGAGCGGGGGCAGAGGGCCTTGGGCGGCCGGGCGGCGCGCGCGGTGGCGGAAGCGGTCGAGGGCGAGGAAGACGACCGGCGTGGTCAACAGGGTCAGGAACTGGCTGGCGATGAGGCCGCCGACGATGGCGATGCCGAGCGGCCGGCGCAGTTCCGCCCCCTCGCCAAAGCCGATGGCGAGAGGGAGCGCGCCCAGCGCGGCGGCGCAGGAGGTCATCAGGATGGGGCGGAAGCGTTGCAGCGAGGCCTCGCGAATGGCCGCGACCGGCGAGAGGCCGTGGTTGCGCTCCGCCTCCAGCGCGAAGTCGATGATGAGGATGGCGTTTTTCTTGACGATGCCGATCAGCAGGATGAGGCCGATCAGGCCGATGATATCGAATTGCGATCCGGTCAGCATGAGCGCGATGACCGCGCCGATGCCGGCTGATGGGATGGTGGAGAGCACGGTCAGTGGGTGGATGGCGCTCTCATACAGGATGCCGAGCACGATATAGATGGCGACCAGCGCGGCGAGGATCAGCAGCGGGGTGGAGGCGAGCGATTGCTGGAAGACCTGCGCGGTGCCGGCGAAACTGCCATGCACGGTGGCGGGGAGATTGGCGGAGGCCTGCACGGCGGCGATGCGCCGGGCCGCGTCGCTCAGCGTGAACCCATTGGCGAGATTGAACGAGATGGTGGCGGCGGGCTGGGCATCCTGATGGTTGACGACGGCCGGGGTCGAGCCGGTCTGCCAGTGGGCGATGGCGGAGAGCGGGACCATAGTGGCGGCGCTGACATTGACTGCGCTGCCGGTGGAGGTGTCCGCCCCCGCGCCGGTGCGGGAGACCGGGGCCGAGCCGGTGATGAGACTGGGGGCGGCCTGCCCGCTGGGGACATAGACCGCGTCCAGCGCCTGCGGCGATCCGTTGAAGCGGGGGGCGACCTCCATCACCACATGATATTGGTTGAGCCCGGCATAGATGTTGGCCACTTGCCGCTGGCCGAAGGAATCATAGAGCGCATTGTCGACCGCCTGCGGGGTGATGCCGAGCCGCGAGGCGGTGTCATGATCGACATCGACGTAAACCTCCGCGCCGCCGTCCTGCTGGTCGATATCGAGATCGGTCAGGGCGGGCTCATGCTTGAGCAGGGCCAGCAGTTTCGCGCCGGCCGCCTTGAGCACGGCGCCGTTATCGGCCTTGAGCGTATATTGATAAGTGCTGTTGGCGCTGCGGCCGCCGATCTGGACATCCTGCACCGGGTTGAGGAACACCCGCACGCCGGTCAGCCGGGCGAGCCTGGGGCGCAGGCGGGCGATGACGGCGCGGCTGCTCGGGCGCTCGCTTTCCGGCTTGAGGATGACGAACAGGAAGCCGCCCCCCGCACGTGCTCCGCCGGTGAAGGCGACGATGTTGGCGACGGCGCGATCTGTGCGCAGGATGCCGACCATCTGTTGCAGCTTGGCCTGCATCGCGGTGAAGGAAATGCTCTGGTCCGCGCGCAGGCCGCCTTGCAGCGAGCCGGTATCCTGCTCGGGAAAGAAGCCCTTGGGGATGGTGACGAGCAGGAAGAGGTTGAGCGCGACGGTGCCGGCCAGCAGGATGAGGACCGCCCCGCGATTGGCCAGCGCCCAGTCGAGGCTGCGGGCATAGGTCGCCTTCAGCCGGTCGAATGTGCGTTCCGCCATCGCGGAAAGCTTTTGTGGGTGCTCCTCGGGGCGGAGCAGAATGGCGGCGAGCATCGGCGTGGTGGTGAGGGACAGCACGAGGCTGATCATCACCGCGACCGACATGGTGACCGCAAACTCGCGGAACAGCCGCCCGACAATGCCGCCCATGAACAGCAGCGGGATGAACACCGCGACCAGGCTGATCGAGATGGACAGCACGGTAAAGCCGACTTCGCGCGCGCCGAGCAGGGCGGCGGCCATCGGCCTGATACCGGCCTCGACATGGCGCTTGATATTTTCGAGCACCACGATGGCGTCATCCACCACGAAGCCGGTCGCGATGGTGAGCGCCATGAGCGAGAGATTGTTGAGCGAGAAGCCGGCCAGATACATGATGCCCACCGTGCCGAGCAGCGAGGCGATCACCGCGACCGCCGGCACGATGGTGGCGCGCAGCGAGCGCAGGAACAGGCTGACCACGGCGACGACCAGCAAGGTGGCGATCAGCAGCGTGATCTCGACCTCGTGCAGCGAGGCGCGGATCGTCGTGGTGCGGTCCGAGGCAATGTGCAGCTTGATGTCGCTCGGGATCGCCGCGGCGAGGCCGGGCAGCTGGGCTTTGACCGATTCCACCGTCGCGATGATGTTGGCGCCGGGCTGGCGGGTGAGCACGATGCTGATCGCGCGGGTGCCGTTGAAGAGGCCCATGGTGCGGACGTCTTCCGGCCCGTCAATGACGTTGGCGATATCCTCCAGCCGGACGATGGCGCCATTGCGCGCGGCGACGGGCAGGCTGCGGAAATCAGCGGCATGGCGGCCGGGCGTGTCGCTGTAGATCTGCCAGGCGAGGCCCTTGCCTTCGACAACACCGCGTGGGCGGTTGGCGCTGGCGGAACTGAGCGCATTGCGCACATCTTCCAGCGCGATGCCGAAGCGGGCCAGCGCGGTGGGGTCGACATCGACCCGCACGGCGGGCAGCGCCGCGCCGCCCAGTTCGACATCGCCGACGCCCTGAACCTGAAGCAGGCGCTGCTGCACGATGGTGGAGACGGTATCGAAGATCTGCGCGGGGGTGCGGGTATCCGAGGTGAGCGCGAGGATCATGATCGGCGCGTCGGCGGGGTTGACGAGACGGTAGGTGGGGTTGGCCCGCAGCGTCGCCGGCAGGTCCGCGCGGGCGGCGTTGATGGCTGCCTGCACGTCGCGCGCGGCGCCGTTGATATCCCGCCCCAGATCGAATTGCAGGGTGATGCGGGTGCTGCCGACACCGGATTGCGATGTCATCTGCGTGATGCCGGCGATGGTGCCGAGGCGCTTTTCCAGCGGGGAGGCGATGCTCGACGCCATGGTGTCCGGACTGGCGCCGGAGAGCGAGGCGCTGACGCTGATTGTCGGCAGGTCCACTTGCGGCAGCGGCGCCACCGGGATGACGAAGAACGCGCCGACGCCGGCCAGCATCAGGCCGATGGTGAGCAGCAGCGTGCCGATCGGCCGGCGGATGAAGGGCGCCGAGATGTTCATGATGGCACCGGTGGCGGCTCGGCCTCGTCGGCCGGGCGGCGGCGCCGCCGCGCAAGGCCGTTGCCGAGATTTTCGAAGGCGAGGAAGATCACCGGCGTGGTGAACAAGGTGAGCGCCTGACTGACGATGAGCCCACCCGCGATCGAGAGGCCGAGCGGCTGACGCAACTCCGAGCCCATGCCGAAGCCGAAGATCAGCGGGAGCGCGGCGAACAGCGCGGCAAAGCTGGTCATCATGATCGGCCGGAAGCGCAACAGAGCGGCCTCGCGAATGGCGCTCACCGCGTCTTTCCCCTCGTTGCGCTGGGCGTGCAGGGCGAAGTCGATCATCATGATGGCGTTCTTCTTCACGATGCCGATGAGCAGGACGATGCCGATGATGCCGATGACGCCAAGATCATTGCCGGTGAGCATCAGCGCCAGCAGCGCGCCGATGCCGGCCGCCGGCAGGGTGGAGAGGATCGTCAGCGGGTGGATGAAGCTCTCATAGAGCACGCCCAGCACGATATAGACGATGACGATGGCCGCGACGATCAGCGCGAGTTCGTTGGTGAGGGAGGCGCGAAACGCGTCCGCCGCACCGAGGAAGGTCGTGGTGATGCCGGCGGGCACGCCGATGCGGGCTTCGGCCCGGTTGATGGCCTTGACCGCCGTACTGAGCGCGGTGCCGGGCGCGAGATCGAAGCCGATGGTCGCGGCCGGGAACTGGGCGACGCGCGAGACCAGCAGCGGCGCGCGGCCGGTCTCGATGGTCGCCACCGTGCCGAGCGGGACGGAGGGGCCGGCCATGGTCGGGATATAGAGGTCGGCGAGGGCGTCCGGACTGGCCAGCATGTCGGGCTGGCTTTCGAGGATGACGCGATATTGGGTGGAGGCGGTGAAGATGGTCGAGACGATGCGCTGGCCAAAGGCATCGTAGAGCGCGCTGTCCACCGCTGCGGCGCTGATACCGAGGCGGGCGGCGGTATCGCGGTTGATCTTCACCGTGACAGCGGCGCCCTGATCGAGAATGTTGGAGCCGACATTGCGCAGCGCGGGCTCCTGCCGCAGCGCGCGGACGAGCTGGCCGGCATAATTGTTGACCGCGTCCAGATCGGCGCCTTGCAGGGAGAAGCGATAGGCGGTCGGCCCGGTGCCAGAATCGATGGTGAGATCCTCGACCGGCTGGAGATAGAGCGCCACCCCGGCTTGTCGCGAGACGGCGCGCTGGAGGCGCGGGATCAGCGCAGCCTGACTGCCGCGCGCGCCGCTGGGCTTGAGGTTGATCAGCATCCGGCCCTGATTGAGCGAGGGATTGACGCCGTCGACGCCGATATTGGAGCTGAGGCTCGCGACATCGGGATCGCGCAGGACGATGTCGGCGACCGTCTGCTGGAGCGTGGCCATGCGCGCGAAGGAGACATCCTGCCCGGCGACGACGACGGCTTGCAACTGGCCGGTATCCTGTTGCGGGAACAGGCCCTTGGGAATGGCGATGAAGAGCAGGGCGGTGAGCACCAGCGTTGCCGCGAAGACGAGCAGCGTCAGCCCGCGCCGGGCCAGCACCCAGTCGAGCGCCACGGCGTAGCGGGATGTGAGCCAGGTGACCCAGCGGGTCGAGCGATCGGCGATGCTGCCGCGCTTGGGGGCTTCCTGTTGCAGCCAGCGCGCCGAGAGCATCGGCACGAGGGTCAGCGCCACCACGGCGGAGATCAGGATGGTGACGGCCAGCGTCACGGCGAACTCGCGGAACAGGCGGCCGACCACATCGCCCATGAAGAGCAGCGGGATCAGCACGGCGATCAGGCTGACGGTCAGCGAGATGATGGTGAAGCCGATCTCGCCGGCGCCTTTCAGCGCGGCGGCGAGCGGGGTCTCGCCATTCTCGATATGGCGGGAGATATTCTCGATGACGACGATGGCGTCATCGACGACGAAGCCCGAGGCGATGGTCAGCGCCATGAGGGTGAGGTTGTTGATGCTGTAATCGAGCATGTACATCGCCGCGAAACTGCCGATCAGCGAGAGCGGCACGGCGATGCAGGCGACGAAGGTGGCGCGCAGGCTGCCGAGGAACAGGAACATCGCCAGCGTGACCAGCAGCACGGCGAAGACCAGTTCGTTGCGCACGTCGGAGACAGACGCGCGGATGCCCGCCGTCCGGTCGGTGAGCAGTGTCACATGCACATCGGCGGGCAATTGCGCCTCAAGGGTGGGGAGGGCGGCCTTGATCGCATCGACCGTCTGGATGACATTGGCGCCGGGCTGGCGCTGGACGTCGAGGATGATCGCGGGCGTGCGGTTCATCCACGCGCCGAGCCGGACATTCTCCGTGGAATCGATGATGCTCGCGACATCGCCGAGCCGCACCGGGCCGGTGCCGTCATAGGCGAGGATCAGCTTGCGATAATCGTCGGGGCTGGCGAGTTGGTCGTTGCCGTCGATCGACCATGATTTGGTGGGACCGTCGAAACTGCCCTTGGCGCCGTTGACATTGGCCGTGGCGATGCTGCTCCGCAAACCATCGAGCGACAGGCCGCGCGCGGCGAGCGCCTGTATATCGGCCTGGATTCGCACGGCCGGACGCTGCCCGCCGGAGAGGGTGACCAGTCCGACGCCGGACATCTGCGCGATCTTGGCGGCCAGACTCTGGTCGACCAGATCCTGGACATCGGCCAGCGTGCGGGTGCGTGAGGTGATGCCGATGCTGATCACCGGCGCGTCGGCGGGGTTCACCTTGGCATAGATGGGCGGGGCGGGGAGATCCGAGGGCAGGAGCGTGCCGGCCGCATTGATCGCCGCCTGCACTTCCTGCTCGGCGACGTCGAGCGAGAGATCGAGGCGGAATTGCAGCGTCACGACCGAGGCGCCGGCGGAGGAGGCGGAGGACATGCGCGCCAGCCCCGCCATCTGCCCGAACTGGCGCTCCAGCGGGCTGGTGACGGTGAGGGCCATCACGTCGGGACTGGCGCCGGGGTAAAGGGTGGTCACCTGAATGGTTGGATAGTCCACCTCCGGCAGGGCGGAGAGCGGCAGCACCCGATAGGCGACCAGCCCGGCGAGCAGGATCGCGAGCATGAACAGGGTTGTCGCGACCGGGCGCAGGATGAAGAGGCGCGATGGGCCCGGTGTCTCGGGTGGAGCGCTGTCCGTCGGGTCCGGCCCGTCGGTCATCGGGGCCGTCCGGCGGCGTTCCCGTGCCTGCGGCCCTTTCCACCCCGTCCTGCCGGTTCGGCGGGATCGCCCGGCAATGTGACCGAGGCGCCGTCATCCAGCGAGTCCGCGCCCTCGACGACGATCTGGGCACCGGCCGCGACGCCGGACAGCATGACGGTATGGATGCCGTCCGATGGCCCTGAGCGGACCAGTTGCAATTTCACCGTGCGATCGGGCTGCAGCACGAAGACGAAATCGCCGGACGGGCCATGGCGCACGGCCGCCACGGGCACGACCACCGCTTGCCGCAGCGTCGTCGCCAGCAGCGAGACGTTGACGAACTGGTTGGGGAACAGGACGTTGCCGGGATTGGCGAAGCGCGCCTTGGCCTTCACCGTGCCGCTCGTCGCGTCGATCTGGTTGTCGAGGGTGAGGAAGTGGCCCTGCGCCAGCACGGCGGTGCCATTTTGCGCCTTGATGGTGACGGGCAGGCCCGCGCCGCGCTGCGTTGCATCCACAATCTGCGGGAGTTGCTCTTGCGGCAGGGCGAAAGTGACGTCGATCGGGTCGGTCTGGGTGATGACGGCGAGGCCGTTGGCGTCGGCTGGGGTGAGGTAATTGCCCAGATCCGCCTGCCGCAGACCGATACGGCCGGCGACCGGCGCAGTGATGGCGGTATAAGCGAGATTGAGCGCGGCGGTGCCGATGGCAGCGCGGTCCGCCGCGACAATGCCTTCCGTCTGCTTGACAGTGGCGGCTTGCGTTTCGACCTGCTGGCGGGCGATCGAATCCTGCGTCCAGAGGGTCTGGTAGCGTTTCAGGTCCAAGTTTGCGAGCGCGAGCTGGGACTGGTCGCGCGCCAGATTGGCTCGCGCCTGAGATAGCGCGAGCTGGTAAGGGCGGGGATCGATGCGGGCGAGCAACTGGCCCTTGGTGACGATCTGCCCTTCCTTGAAGTCGAGGCTGAACAGGACGCCGGCCAGTTGGGTGCGCACCGTGGCTGTCGTCACCGGCTGGACCGTGCCGATGGCATTGAGCATCACCGGCATGTCGCTGCGCACGGCGCGAGCGAGACCGACGGTGGTCTTGGGACGAAGATTGCCGCGATCCGCCCGCCCTTGTGTGCGGGTGAAAGACCATGCCGCGAGGCCGATCAGCAGAAGCAGCAGGGCTGCCAGCCCGGCATTGCGACGGGCATGGGCAGGCTTGTGGACATCGGCGGTCCCGTCATCCGGATCGGGGGGAGGCGGAGGCGCGGCGGGATCGGTCATGCCATGGCGACCTCTGTCATGAAAATGCGCGCCAGAACGGTCGCGAGATCGACCGTGAGGCGGAGCCATTGCAGCTTGTGGATGAACGTATAGCGGGACCGGCCGTTCCCGGGGTGGCGCCGGGATTACCTTTTCGTCATGTCACGGCGCGCAGAACAGAGGGCGCGCCGGCCGGGGCCGGACAGGCTGCGCCGCACCATTATGTTACCTGATCGCAGGCGGTGTCCGGGCGGGGTCGCCCGTAAAATCACGCCAGAGCATGATCAGCACCGCCATGATCGCCGGGCCGACGAACAGGCCGAGCACGCCCAGCGTTTCCGCGCCGCCCAATATGCCGATCAGCACCCAGAGGAACGGTAACCGCGTGGCGCCGCCGATCAGGGCCGGCCGGACGAAATGATCCGCCACGCCGACGACGACCAGCCCGACGGCCACGACGGTGATCGCCTGCATCACCGCGCCTGCTCCGAGCAGCAATATGGCAGCGATCACGAACATGACCAGCGCGCCGAAAGGGATCGTGGCGGCCACGGCGGTCAGCACGCCGAGCAGCAGCGGATGCGGTGTGCCGAGCAGGATGTAGACGACCGTCATGACCGCGCCTTCGCCCATGCCGACGAGGATCAGGCCGTCGATCGTCCCGCGCACGGATCGGATCGCCTGCCGGCCGATGCGCTCGCCGGTGGGCCCGAGCAGCCGATCACCTGCGCGGCTGATCTGCGCGATGATGGCGTCGCGATCCCGCAGCAGGAAAAACAGGGTGAGCAAGGTGAAGACGAAAATCACGGCGCGATGCAGGACGTTGATGCCGATCAGCCGGCTATGCTCGATGAGGCCGCCACCAGTGAGGCTGTGCAACTGAAGCGTCGCGGCCTGCGGGCTCGCAAGATGGGCCTGCCACCACTGGGTGAGGGCGGGCGCGCCGAAGGGCAGATGGGCCAGCCAGTCCGGGGGTGGCACGCCGTTGGCTCTGGCGGCGGCGATCCAGCTGGCGACTTGCCGCGCCTCGATCGCCGCCTGCGCGATCCCGGCGATCAGCGGCACAAGGATGATGAGGGCGACGGCGGCCGTGACGAGGGCGGGGAGCAGTACGCGTCCCGGATACCGGGCGCGCAGGCGCAGGTAGAGCGGATCAAGCGCAATCGCGATAACCAGCGCCCAGATGAGGGCGGCGATGAAATTCTTCGCGATCCACAGGCCAAGGAGGAGCAGCAGGCCGACGACGATCAGTCGGGCCCAATAAGCACGCCGGTCTGGCGGCGGCGGCGGTGCCGGGCTGCTCATGGCGCCAGTCTAGCCGGGATCGGCGTTGAGGGACAATCTTATCGAACCGGAAAAGAAGGAGGCGGCAGATCGGGCATGTGGTCAAATCCGGTCTATTGAATCGGGGTTGGCGGCGCGGCGGTCCGCTGCCTGCCAACGGGGCGTGGACGTGGTCTGTCCGGTGCTGTATCCGGACCGACCCGCGGGGCCGGGAGCTGTAGGACTGTAGGATTTCGGGCGATGGGCGCGCCATGTTCATCGGTGGTGCATCAGCGCGCGGTTAGGGATGGGTGTTGACGTTTATGGAGGATGTTCTTCGCGGCCATGCGTGATCTGTCGGAGTTCCTGCTCGACCTTATCGTGCGACATGGCGCCTGGAGCGGACCCATTGTGGGCGCGCTGGCGTTTCTTGAGTCGCTGGTCATCATCGGGCTGTTCGTGCCGGCCATTGCCAGCATGATCGCGATTGGCGGGCTGATCGGAGCGGGGATCGTGGACCCGGCGCCGGTGCTCATCTTCGCCATCACAGGCGCGATCTTGGGGGACTGGGTTTCCTATCTGCTCGGCCAATCCATGGGCAGCGCGGTCTACCGGCATCGCTGGCTGCGCGCGCATCGGCTGGCGTTTGCGCGCGCACGGCTGTTTTTCCGCCGTTATGGCTTTGTCTCCATCCTGCTCGGCCGGTTTCTTGGGCCCATCCGCTCGACCATCCCGGTGGTGGCCGGCGTGCTGAAAATGCCGCGCGGGGTGTTTCAGGGCGCCAATATCCTCTCGGCGGTGATCTGGGTGCCGGCGCTGCTGGCACCGGGCTATTTCGCCGGAGCGCGGGCTGCGGACCTTGGTATTCGCGCGGAATATATCATGCCCATCGCCATCGCCCTTTGCGTGCTGCCTTTCCTGGGCGGCTGGGTGATACTCAGATTGTTCAGCAAGCCGCGGCGGCGACCGGCCGCGCGCATGCACCGCAGACTGTCCTGACGAGAGGGTCAGGCGTCCTTAGGCAAAGCCGCGAGCACCCGCGCAATGAAGACATGGAATTCGGCCATATAGTTGCGCAGAAACGCCTCGGTCGAGCCGACGGTGACATCGCCCTCGTCATCGATGAGGCCGGGGGTGAACTGGATATAGGCTTCCGGTGCGTTCATCTGCGGCGCGTTGCAAAAGCCCAGCACGCTGCGCAGGCTCTGTTGGGCGATCGCGGTGCCGATCGCGCCGGGCGAGGTGCCGATGACGGCGGACGGCTTGTGCGTGAAACTGTTGGTGCCATAGGGCCGGCTCGCCCAGTCGATCGCATTCTTCAGGCCGCCGGGAATCGAGCGATTATATTCCGGTGTGACGAACAGCAGCGCGTCAACGGCGCTGAGCGCATCCTTGAAGGCGCGCCCGGCCGGCGGATAATCGGCGTCATAATCCGGGCTGTAGAGCGGCAGGTCGCGGAACGATATTTCGGTGAAATCGAGATTTTCCGGCGCGAGGCGGATGAGCGCGCCGGCTAGCTTGCGGTTGATCGAACCGCTCGCGAGGCTGCCGACCAGATAGCCGACCTTATAATGTTTCATGACACGGCCTTTCGATGTGCGAGACGAGACAGGCCTTGTGGCCTCCTGGCTGGCGATCAGCAGCAGCCGGCTGCGGCGGTGCCGGGATCATAAACCTGTGCCGGGCCGCACTCAACCAGCGTCGCCGGGTCGGCAATTCCTGAGCGAGCATCGGGCGGTCCCTCCGTCTATCGCGGGAGTTCGGCGGTGGTCATGTCCGTTTCCGGGCGGCGGCGGTGCGTGAGCCGGTCGAGATAGATGTAGACGACCGGCGTGCTGAACAGGGTGAGGGCCTGCGAGACGACGAGCCCGCCGACGATGGCCCAGCCCAGCGGCTGACGGAATTCCGAGCCGGTGCCCTGCATCAGGATCATCGGCACGCCGCCGAGCGCGGCGCAGGCGGTGGTCATCAGGATCGGGCGCAGGCGCTGGTGCGAGGCCTGCCGGGCGGCCTCCTGCGCGGCGAGGCCATGATCGCGCTCGAGGCGCAGCGCGACATCGACGATCATGATGCCGTTCTTCTTGACGATGCCGATGAGCAGGATGATGGCGATGATGCCGATCACGGTCAGATCCTGCCCGGTCGCCCGCAAGGTGAGCAACGCGCCGAGCCCGGCCGAGGGCAGGGTCGAGAGGATGGTGAGCGGATGGATGTAGCTTTCATAGAGCACGCCCAAGATGACATAGACCGCCGCCAGCGCGCCGAGGATCAGCAAGGGCTCGGAGGAGAGCGATTGCTCGAAAGCCTGCGCGGTGCCCTGAAAAGCGCCGGTGAGGGCAAGCGGCGCACCCAGATTCTTGCGGGCGGCCTCGACGCGTTGCGTCGCCTTGCCCAGCGAGACGCCGGGAGCCAGATTGAACGACAGGGTGGCGGCCGGAAACTGGCTCTGGTGGCTGATCGTCAGATTGCTGGTGGCTGACGGGTTGATCGTCACGAACTGGGCGAGCGGCACGGTCTTGCCGGTGATCGGCGACAGCAGGCGCACCGTGTTGAACAGCTCGGGCGTGGCCTGCAGCGTGGGCGGGCCTTCCACGACGATGTGGTAACTGTTGAGCTGGGTGAAATATTGCGCGACCTGATGCTGGCCGATGAGATTGTAGATGGCGGCATCGATATCGGTGGGGGAAATGCCGAACCGGGCGGCGGCATCGCGATCGATCGTCATGTCCACCGCGCCGGCCTGCGTCTGCTGGTCGGAGCTGACATCCTTGAGCTGAGGCATGGCCTGCAGGGCTGTGAGCAGGCGGGGCGCCCACAGGTTCAGCTCGTCCAGATTGGCATCCGACAGCGTATATTGATATTGCGCGCGACCGGCGCGGCCGCCGACATTGATATCCTGCGCGGCCTGAAGGAAGGTCTGCACGCCGACCAGTTCGGCCAGTTTGGGGCGCAGCCGGCCGATAATCTGATCCACCGTCGCGGTGCGGCCGCTATCCTTGGGCTTGAGGGCGATGCTGACATTCGCCTGATTGCTGCCCGATGAGCCGACGAACATGCCGAAGGCCGCAATGCCGTGATCCTGTTGCAGCACGGCGGCGACGTCGTGCAGCTTGCGCGTCATCTTCTCGAAAGAGGCATCCTGCGAGGTGACGACCACGCCGTTGATGAAGCCGGTATCCTGCTGGGGGAAGAAGCCGGTGGGCACGGTGACATAGAGCAGGATCGTCGCGGCCATCGTGATCAGGAACAGGGTGAGAGTGAGGGGCATATGGCGCAGCACGACATCCAGCGCGCGGGCATAGCCGGTTTCGAGATGCTTGAAACCGCGCTCCAGCGCTTTGGTGAAGCGGTTGGAGGGCGGCGGCGGCGTACGCAGGAACTGGCCGCACAGCATCGGCGTGAGGCTGAGGGACAGCAGGAGCGAAAGGATGACCGCCGCGCTCAGCGTGAGGGCGAACTCGCGCATCAGCCGGCCGACCACGCCGCCCATGAACATCAACGGCGTGAACACCGCGATCAGCGAGGTGGAGATGGTCAGAATGGTGAAGCTGATCTCCCCCGCCCCGGCGAGCGCGGCGGCAAAGGGCGCCTCGCCGCGTTCGATGCGCTGCCAGATCACCTCGACCATGACGATCGCATCATCGACCACGAAACCCACCGCGATGGTGAGCGCCATCAGCGAGAGATTGTCGAGGCTGAAGCCCAGCGCCAGCATGACCGCTGCGGTGCCGAGTAGCGCCAGCGGGATGACGGCGCTGGGGATCAGGGTAGCGCGGACATTGCGCAGGAACAGGAAGATCACCGCGACGACCAGCGCGATGCTGATGAGCAGGGTGGTCTGCACATCGCGCACCGAGGCGCGGATCGTCTGGGTGCGATCCGAAAGGATATGGATGTGGATGGCCGGGGGAATATCCGCCTGCAGGCCGGGCAGGGCCTGATTGATCCGGTCCACCGTATCGATGACATTGGCGCCGGGTTGCTTGTAGACGATGAGCAGGATGGTCTGCCCGGTCTTCAGGGTGGGATCGGCATTGGCCGCGCCGGGAAAGGCCCAGGCGCCGATCTGGTTATTCTCGACGCTCTGAATGGCGTCGCCCACATCCTTGACCCGCACCGGGGCGCCATCATGATAGCCGATGATCAGCTGCTGCCACACCGCGGCATCGAGAATCTGGTCGTTGGCATAGACGGTCAGATTCTGGCTGGGACCGGTGATCGCACCCTTGGGCGCATTGGCCGTGGCGTCGGCGATCTGCGTGCGGATGCTGTCGATCTGCAAGCCCAGCGCGGCGACCTTGCGCGGATCGATCCGGATGCGCATGGCCGGCTTCTGCTGCCCGCCAATGTTGACGAGGCCGACGCCGTCGATCCGCGACATCTGCTGGGCGAGGATATTGTCGGCATAATCGCTGATCTGGGGGAGAGGAATCGTCTCGGAGCTGAGCGACAGGATCATCACCGGCGCGTCGGCCGGGTTGACCTTGCGGAAGCTGGGCGTGCTGGGCAGGTTGGTGGGGAGCTGGCCGCTCGCGGCGTTGATGGCTGACTGGACGTCCTGCGCGGCGGCATCGATGTTGCGCGACAGCTCGAACTGAAGGGTGATGCTGGTCGAGCCCAGCGCGCTGACCGAGGTCATCTGGCTGACCCCGGCGATGAGGGAAAATTGCCGTTCCAGCGGGGTCGCCACATTCGAGGCCATCGTCTCCGGGCTGGCGCCGGGCAGGCTGGCGTTGACCTGCAAGGTCGGGAAATCGACTTGCGGCAAGGCGGCGACGGGCAGGTTGACATACGCGATGATGCCGATGACCAGCAGCGCGATGGCCACCAGCGAGGTGGCGACCGGGCGCCGGATGAAGGGGCTCGACAGGCTCACATCGCCGATCCGGACGCCGCTGCCGCGCGGTGGATGCGCACGGGCAGGCCGGGGGTCAGCGTCATCTGGCCATCGACCACGACGATATCGCCCGCCTTGAGGCCGCTCTCGATCACGACGAGGCCGCTCTGGCGCACGCCCGGCCTGATCGGCCGCACCACGGCCTTGCCGTCGATCACGACATAGGCAAACGGGCCGGCCGGCCCCTGATTGACCGCGCCGGCCGGGATCGTCACCTGCTGCGCCAGTGTTTCGAGCGTGAGCACGACATTGACGAACTGGCCCGGCCACAGGCGCCGCCCGGTATTGGGGAAGCGCGCCTTGAGCTGCACGGTGCCGGACGCGGGATCGACCTTGTTATCGGCGATGGTCAGAGCGCCGGTGCCCAGCGAGGCATGGCTGTCCTGACTGAAGGCCTCGGTGACGAGCGGTTTGCGGAACTGGTCGGAGAGATCCGAGAGGCGCTGGAAATCGCCTTGCGGGACGGTGAAGGTCACCGCGATCGGCTCGATCTGGTTGACGATGGCGATGCCGGTCGTGTCGCTCGGACTCACCAGATTGCCCGGATCGACCAGCCGCACGCCTGTGCGGCCGGTGATCGGCGACAGGATGCGGGTCCAGCGCAGGTTGAGCCGGGCGGCGGCGACGGCGCCTTCATCGATGCTGACGATGCCCTCATCCTGCTGGACGAGCGCGGCTTGCGTGGAGACTTGCTGCTGCGCGATCGAATCCTGCGCCGCGAGGGTTTGATAGCGGGTCAGGTCGAGGCGGGCATCGCGCAGCAGTGCCCGGTCGCGCTCCAGCGCGCCCTGCGCCTGCAGCAGCGCGGCAGCATAGGGGGCCGGATCGATCCGGGCGAGCAATTGCCCGGCCTGCACATCCGTGCCCTCGACAAACGGCACGCTGAGCAGCTTGCCGCCGACCTGCGTGCGCACCAGAACGCTGTTCCAGGCCTGCGCCGCGCCCAGCGCCGTGATGGTGACCGGGACATCCTGCGCCCGCGCGGTGGCGACCGCCACGGGGACAGGCGGTGGCGCGGCCGGCGGCGGCGCCTTTGGATGGAAGATGGCCCATGCGATCAGCACAAGGACGAGGATGCCGAGCGCTGCGAAGCCCCTGTAAGACCATCGAGATACCGTCATACGCAGCATGTCCCGCACGGTCGGCAGGGGATGCCGGCCGCCACGCGTAAAAGGATTTGGAACGGATTATGTTCCCGTCTTCATTGCCTGACGGCAGGGCGGGGTGTCCCCGGGCCACCCTGCCCTGCCGCCCGAATGGATCAGAACTTCTTGTTGATCGTCAGAGCATATTCGCGGGGCCTGCCGACCTGTTGATAGGCCGTGCCCGTGAACGCATAGACCGCGCTGAAAATGGAATTATAATAATATTTGTCGAACATGTTGGTGACTTCCGCCGAGATCGACAAATTCTTGTCCTCATTCTGCCAGGTCAGGCGGGCATTGGCCAATGTATAGGCGGGCAGGAAATATTGGAGCCCTTCAATCGCGCGCCCTTCATACATGGAGCCGTTATAGGACATGTCGAAGCGCGGGGTGATGCTGCCGGAATGGCCAAGGTCCGCTTCATACTGAATGCCCCAGCTCCACTTCCACTTGGGTGCCGTCGTGGCCGGATCGCTCAGCAGCACATTGCTGCCCACCGCCGGAATGAGCGATTTGAACTTGCTGTGGAGGTAGCTGGCCGATCCATCGATGCTCAGGCCGGGGAGCGGGCGCGCGCTGATCTCCAGCTCCACGCCCTTGAAGCGCGCATTGCCTGCATTGGTGACCACGCCGCAGGGACTCGGGTCCACGACGTCGGGTGGCAGGGGCGGGTCCTCGAAGGCGTTGCAGAAGGCCAGCGGCAGCTGGATGTCCTTATAGTCGTTGATGAAGGCCGAGAGGTTCAGCCGCAGCCGGCGATCGAACAGGTCGTTCTTGATGCCGATCTCGTAATTGGTGAGAGTCTCGGGCTTGAAGGTGCCGTTCAGGGCCTGCGCGGCATTGAATGGACGGGCGCTGACGCCGCCGCCCTTGAAGCCGGTGGAGACGGTCGCGTAAACGAGGACGGCGGGCGAAATCCGGTAATCGACCGAGGCGCGATAATCGACCCGGTCGCCCGAGTAATGCGAGGTTAGCCCATCGAGCGCGGTGAGCCCGAAGGCCGCGCCAAGGCCGGTCAGGGTGGAGCCGTCATAGTTGCGGCGCACGAAGGTATAGTCCTTCGACTCCTTGGTGTAGCGCAGGCCGCCGGTGAGAGTCAGCGCCTCGGTGGGGTGGACGATGACCGTGCCGAACACCGCCTTGCTGTCGGCCTTGACCGGATCGTTGCCGATGAACTGAAGCGAGGCGCCCGGCACGATATAGCCGATATCCTGACGGGTATAATAGGTCGTCTTCTGCTTTGAATAATAGCCGCCCAGCGTGAATTCGGCGAATTCACCAACCTTGCCGTTCAGGCGCAGTTCCTCGCTGAAGAAATGATGCCGCAGACGATTATCGCCCTCCGCCGCGATGGCCGGGTCCGGCGTATAATCATCATCGGTGCCGAAGGTCGCGACGTAGCGGCGATAGGCAGTGATCGACGTGAGCGCGAGGCTGTCGTTGAAATGATAGGTCGCATTGGCGGAGGCGCCACCGCCCTCGAACCGGGTGCGGTTTTGCGCCTGGAAGGAGCCGTTGCGGAAATCGGCATAGTTGCAAAACCGGCCGCACAGGAAATTGGGGTCGGGTGAGAAGGTGAGGACTTCCCCGGCATTGGCGCGATCTTCATGGCTGTAATCGCCGGCGATCGTGATGTCGAACTGTTCGGAGGGGTTCCAGCGCAACTGGCCGCGAACCGCCTGATGGGAGGTTTCCCCAAAGCGGCCGGCGACGCAGTCCCCCGAGGCGCGGTAGGCCGGGATGCCTTCCGCATTGCCGGGGTGGACGCAGCCATAATCCAGCTGGTCGACATAGCCGTCCTGCTGCTTGTAGACGCCCGAAATCCGGCCGAACAGCGTATCGGTGATCTTGAAATTGGCGCTGCCGCGCAGCGCGATCTCGTTGCGATTGCCATAGGTGGCTTCGACGAACCCGCTATCCGTGGCATCGGGCTGCTTGGAGAAGAGCTTGATCGCGCCGCCTTCCGAGTTGCGGCCGGTGAGCGTGCCTTGCGGGCCGCGCAAAATCTCGACGCGGTCGAGATCGAGCAGATCGAACACGCCGCCGGTGAGCGTCGCATAATAGACATCATCGATATAGAGGCCGACGCCCGGCTCATAGGCCGGGTTGAAATCAAACTGGCCGACACCGCGGATCGAGGCGCCGATGGCCGGGCCGAACACCGCACCGGCCGGGATGAGCGTGACATTGGGCGCCTGGTTGGCCACTTGCGTGATATTGGTCTGGCTGCGCGCGGTGAGCATCTCAGAATTGACCGCCGTGATCGAGAGCGGCGTATCCTGCAAATTCTGTGCGCGATATTGCGCGGTGACGATGATCTCGGGAATGGCCGCATCGTTGCTGGTGGCGGGCGGGGCCGCCTGCGGTGGCGCTGCCTGCGGAGGCGGCTCTTGCGGGGTCTGTTGCGCGAGGGCAGGGGCGGCATAAAGCAACATGCTTGTTCCGGCGAGCCAGATAGGGCGACCGGCAAATCCCATAGACATCGGCGTTTCTCCCAATCATCAGATATGGGCGGAAGGGGGCCTGCGATGGATGCGGCCGGTGCCTTCCGTCGCGGCTCGCGGGAACAGGCCGTAAACGCCCTGCCTCTCCGTCAGCCAGCAGGGGAAAATAGCATAGGTGACCGCGAAAGTGCCGTTCTTGTGCGGCGCTCGCGCATTGGGATGGCGCGGTGTTGCAGGCGGGCATCAGCAGGCTGTTGTTACGGAGATTTCATCAAGCAGCCATGCTCGGGTCAATCGGCAACTGTTATCCGAAAGGGTTGATTATCTGCCGCTTGAGAAAGGATCTTCCGATGCTGAAAGGAACAAGAATTTCACATGATGCAGCCTGTGCCGCGCTCCTGCTGGTTGCGGCGGCGACCGCCGGCAGCGCTGTCGCCCAGCGCCATGAGGGCGCGGGGGGCGGTGGTGCGCCCGGTGTCGGCCATCAAGGCATGGCGGAGCCCATGCGTGCGCCGCGAGGCTATACGCCGCTGGCGCGCCCGCCGGAGACGGCCAATCGGCCCCACAGCATGGATCGCAATGCTTACCGACATAATTTCAACGCGCCGCGCCGCTATGGCATCGGCCCCTATCACCCGCCGCGGGGCTATAGCTATCGCCGCTATGGCTATGGCGACATCCTGCCGCCCCTGTTCTGGGGGTCGGATTATCTCCTTTCCGACTATTGGCTGTTCGGGCTGGACCTGCCGCCGGTCGGCTATGAATGGGTCCGCTATGGCCCGGATGCGCTGCTGATCGATACCACCGACGGGGAAGTGGTCCAGTCGGTCTATGGGCTCTTTCCCTGATCGGCGCTCCGCGGGGCGGCGCTGACCCGCATTGCAGCAGGGTCTGACCGGCAGGGTCCGGCCAGCAGGCGCTGGAACGGCCGGGCCGGGATGATCGGAGCGGGCCGCCTCCGGAAGGTCGTGGCCCCGCGCCGTTCGAGACGCGAGCCGGGTAATTTCACGAACGGATTGCCGTCATCCGGACGGGCGGCGCTAATGGGCGTTATGCTCGTCCTGCGCGGCGCCTGCGGGTTGCTCGATCACGGCATCGGCGAGGATACGGTCGCCATTGGAGAAGATGAAGGTGAAGGTCATCTTGCCCGCGGCGACGGCCTGCGGGTTGATCTGCCACAGCATGAGGTGCTTGCCGCCCGGCTCGAACTTGATGGTGGCGCCAGCCGGCACGTCCACCGTGTCGATCGCGGCCATCGATGTCACGCCATCCTGAGTCTTGCTCTCATGCATTTCCACCCGCACGGCGGCATCGGTGGTGACGTCCCGCAGAACGACGGCGGCGGGGCCGCCATGAATGGTGAAATAGCCCGCCGAGGGCGCGGCCGGATTGGCATTGAGCCGCACATAGCCACCATCGACATTGAGGGGGCGCGGTTCGCTGCATCCGGTCATCATCAACAGCATCGCGGTGGGGGCGGCGAGCCAAAATGTCTGGCGCATCGGGGGGCTCCTGTCTCGAAAACGAATGATTAACGCACTTTCTAGGCCGCGCAGTGACTTGTGCCAAGCGAAAGCGGTCTTATATCCGGCTGCGAAACATCGTTCCCGTGGCGCGTCATGCGTCTGGCGGGCGGTGTGACTAGCTGAATTTATCCAGGGGTTGAAGAGGACGACTATGGCCAAGGTTATCGGTATCGATCTGGGCACGACCAATAGCTGCGTGTCCGTCATGGATGGCGGCAAGCCGCGCGTGATCGAAAATTCGGAAGGCGCGCGCACGACGCCGTCCATCGTGGCGTTCGCCAAGGATGGCGAGCGGCTGATCGGCCAGCCGGCCAAGCGTCAGGCGGTCACCAATCCCGATAGCACCATCTATGCCGTCAAGCGCCTCATCGGCCGCCGGTTCGATGATCCGATGACCAAGAAGGACATGGAACTGGTCCCCTATTCGATCGCCAAGGGCGCGAATGGGGATGCCTGGGTGAAAGCCGGCGGCGCGGAATACAGCCCCTCGCAGATCTCCGCCTTCATCCTCCAGAAGATGAAGGAAACCGCCGAGGCCTATCTTGGCGAGACGGTCACGCAGGCGGTCATCACCGTGCCGGCCTATTTCAACGACGCCCAGCGCCAGGCGACCAAGGATGCCGGCCAGATCGCCGGTCTGGAAGTGCTGCGCATCATCAACGAGCCGACCGCGGCCGCGCTCGCCTATGGTCTTGAGAAGAATGACGGCAAGACCATTGCCGTCTATGACCTTGGCGGCGGCACGTTCGATATTTCGATCCTCGAAATCGGCGACGGCGTGTTCGAGGTGAAGTCGACCAATGGCGACACCTTCCTGGGCGGCGAGGATTTCGACTCCAAGATCGTCAGCTATCTGGCCGACGAGTTCAAGAAGGCCGAGGGAATCGACCTGCGCGGCGACAAGCTGGCGCTCCAGCGCCTGCGCGAGGCAGCCGAGAAGGCCAAGATCGAGCTCAGCTCGGCGCAGACGACGGAAGTGAACCTGCCGTTCATCACCGCCGACCAGAATGGTCCCAAGCATCTGGTCAAGACGATCACCCGCGCCGATCTGGAGCGGCTGGTCGAGGACCTGATCAAGCGTACGCTGGACCCGTGCAAGAAGTCGCTGAGCGATGCCGGGCTGACCGCCAGCGAAATCCACGACGTGGTGCTGGTGGGCGGCATGACCCGCATGCCGCGCGTGCGTGAAATCGTGAAGGATTTCTTCGGCAAGGAGCCGCACACCGGCGTGAACCCGGACGAAGTCGTCGCGATGGGCGCCGCCATCCAGGCGGGCGTGCTGCAGGGCGACGTCAAGGATGTGTTGCTGCTCGACGTGACGCCGCTGTCGCTCGGCATCGAGACGCTGGGCGGGGTGTTCACCCGCATGATCGACCGCAACACGACGATCCCGGCCAAGAAGAGCCAGGTCTATTCGACTGCCGAGGATAATCAGCAGGCGGTGACGATCCGCGTGTTCCAAGGCGAGCGCGAGATGGCGGCGGACAACAAGATGCTCGGCCAGTTCGATCTGGTCGGCATCCCGTCGGCCCCGCGCGGCGTGCCGCAGATCGAGGTGACGTTCGACATCGACGCCAACGGCATCGTCAACGTCTCGGCCAAGGACAAGGGCACCGGCAAGGAGCAGCAGATCAAGATCCAGGCATCGGGCGGTCTCTCGGACAATGACATCGAGCAGATGGTCCGCGATGCCGAGCGCTTCGCCGAGGAAGACAAGAAGCGCCGCGAGGGCGCCGAGGTCAAGAACAACGCCGAGAGCCTCGTGCACACCACCGAGCGCCAGATCGCCGAGCATGGCGACAAGGTGGACGCGACCCTCAAGGGCGAGATCGAGACGGCGATTGCCGCGACGAAGACTGCCATTGAAGGCGGCGACGTCGAGGCGATGAAGACCCAGACGCAGGAGCTGGCGCAGGTCTCGATGAAGCTGGGCCAGGCGATCTACGAGAAGGAGCAGGCCGCGGCCGCTTCGCCCGACGCGGAAGCACCCGCAAACGCGGGGAGCGAGGACGTGGTCGACGCGGAATTCTCCGAAGTCGACGAAGACAACAAGGCCTAAGAACGACAATTTCGGGCCCGGTCGCGCCATGAGCGCGGCCGGGGTCGAAGCGGGAGCCGCTGCGGGGCATGAGTAGCCAGATCGATTATTATGAATTGCTCGAGGTCGAGCGGACGGCGGACGCCGGTGCCATCAAATCCGCTTATCGGCGGATGGCGATGCGCTATCATCCGGACAAGAACCCCGGCTGCGGCGATAGCGAGGCGCGGTTCAAATCCGTCAGCGAGGCCTATGATTGCCTCAAGGACCCGCAAAAGCGCGCGGCCTATGATCGCTTCGGCCATGAGGCGTTCCAGCAGCGCATGAATGGCGGCGGCGGCAATGGCGGCGCGGGCTTTAGCGATTTCAGCGATATTTTCGACACGATTTTCGGCGGTGGCTTTGGCGGCGGCGAGCGCCAGCAGGCCCGGCAGCGCGGGGCCGACCTGCGCTATGATCTGGAAATCAGCCTCGAAGAAGCCTTTCACGGCCGCGAGACGACCGTACGCATCGATGTCGCGGCGCCGTGCGAGGGCTGCGATGGCAGCGGCGCGGAGCCGGGCACCAGCGCGGAAACCTGCACGACCTGCGCGGGCCATGGCAAGGTGCGCGCGCAGCAGGGCTTCTTCGTCATCGAGCGGACCTGTCCGGGCTGCCATGGCGCGGGGCAGCGCATCAAATCGCCATGCCGCAGTTGCCGGGGCGAGGGCCGCGTCGACAAGGAGCGCGCGCTCGATGTCACGGTGCCGCCCGGTGTCGACGAAGGCACGCGCATCCGCCTGAGCGGGCAGGGCGAGGCCGGTCCGCGCGGCGCGCCGGCGGGCGATCTCTATATTTTCCTGCATGTGCGGCGCCATGCCATCTTCGAGCGGGAAGGGGCGAACCTGTTCTGCCGCGTGCCGATCAGCTTCACGCTGGCGGCGCTGGGCGGGGCGATCAACGTGCCCGGGCTCGATGGCGCGAACCATGAGATCCACATCCCCTTCGGCATCCAGTCCGGCAAGCAGCTGCGCCAGCGCGGCGCCGGCATGCCGGTGCTCAACGGCCGCGGCAAGGGCGATATGGTCATCCAGATCGAGGTCGAGACCCCGACCCGCCTCAGCGCCCGCCAGCGCGAACTGCTGGAAGAGTTCCGCGAGACGGAAACCGGGGAGGAGTGCCCGGAATCCAGCGGCTTCTTCGGCCGGATCAAGGGCGTCTGGGAAGGCTTGAAGGACTAGCCCACGGTTGACCGTCGCGCCGGGAATATCCGGCGCGGTGGCAGGCCGGGCGCGCTCAGGCGCTGTGAGGGCGCAGAGCCCTGTTGCGTCGAGCACAATTCGCCCATTTGTTCAGAGCATGGATTGCCCGTTCGTGTCTCAACGACCCGCGCACGCGGGGCATGGAGGCAGGGGCCCGGACGGAGGCGTTGCCGGGCGTGGCGGACCGGGCATCAGCTTGGCCGGTGGAGCTTGCTGAAGCGGCGCTCGACGCCATCGACGTCAGCCTGTGATGTGCGCGCGGCCGCGGCCACTTGTTCCCGTCTACACGGGAGGCATGCGGCCTTGTTCGGTTATTTCGGCAGCGTCAGCAGGTGGCCGTCCGGGACGTCGCTGGCGACGAGGTCGGCGATGGCACGGCCGACGACATCGGGCGTCTTGAGCGTGGCCGGGTCTTCACCGGGATAGGCGCGCGCGCGCATCGCGGTGCGGGTGGCGCCGGGTTCCACGATGTGGGTGCGAATGGCGCTGATGTTGCGCACTTCCTGCCCATAAGCCGCGACAAGCACTTCCAGCGCCGCCTTGGACGCCCCGTAGGCGCCCCAATAGGCACGCGGGCTGGCGGCCGCGACGCCGCTGGTGAGCGCAACCACGCGCGCATCCTTGCTGGCGCGCAGCATCGGATCGAACGCGGCGATCAGCGCTTGCTGCGCGGCAACGTTGAGCGTGAACTGACGCGCGAATTCCTTGCTGTCGATTGCCGGCACAGCGGCCAGAGACCCCAGCGTGGCGGCGTTGAGCACGAGAATGTCGAGCGCGCTCCAGCGACCGGAGAGGGCTTGCGCCAACCGGCCGATATTCTCGCCGTCGATCAGGTCGAGCGGGGCGATGGTGGCGCTGCCGCCGGCGGCGTGGATCGCATCCTCCACCGCTTCCAGATCGGTGGCCGAGCGGGCGGTGAGAACGACATGCGCGCCATCGGCCGCGAGGGCCTGCGCCGTGGCCGCGCCGATCCCGCGGCTGGCGCCGGTTACGAGGGCGATCCGCCCGGCGAGGGGCCGGCTCTCTGCTTGCTGCGTGCTCATGGCTATCCGTTCGAGGTCAGACGACGCGTTCGTGGAGCAGTTCGAGCTGGTTGATCTCGCTGCTGTCGTCAAAATCGGTGAGGGTGGTGGGGTAATCGCCGGTGAAGCAGGCGTCGCAATATTGCGGTGCGCCGTCGTTGCGGCCCGTTTCGCCGATGGCCCGATACAGGCCCTCGATCGAGACGAAGGAAAGGCTGTCGGCATGGATGAAGGTGCACATCTGCGCCACGTCCATCTTGTGGGCGAGCAGCTTGGCGCGCTCGGGCGTGTCGACGCCGTAGAAGCAGCTGTGGCGGGTCGGCGGGCTGGCGATGCGCATATGCACTTCCTTCGCGCCGGCATCGCGCATCATCTGCACGATCTTGAGCGAGGTGGTGCCGCGCACGATCGAATCATCGACCAGCACGACCTTCTTGCCGGCGATCAGCGCGCGATTCGCATTATGCTTCAGCTTGACGCCGAGATGGCGCACCTTGTCGCCCGGCTGGATGAAGGTGCGACCGACATAATGCGAGCGGATGATGCCCAGCTCGAAAGGAATACCGGATTGCTGCGCGAAGCCGATGGCGGCAGGCACGCCGCTATCCGGTACGGGGATGACCAGATCGGCATCGACCGGGCCCTCGATGGCGAGCTGCGCGCCGATTTCCTTGCGCACCTGATAGACGCTGTGGCCATCGACGATCGAGTCGGGGCGCGAGAAATAGACATGTTCGAAGATGCACGGGCGCGGACGCGGCGTGTCGCCGAACGGGCGGTGCGAACGGATTTCGCCGTCATGCGTCACCACGATCAGTTCGCCGGCATCGACCGGGCGGATATATTCCGCGCCGACCACGTCGAACGCTACCGTCTCGGAGGCGAAGATCACCGCATCGCCCAGCCGGCCCATCACCAGCGGGCGGATGCCGAGCGGATCGCGGCAGGCGATCATGCCCTCCGGCGTCAGGCAGATCAGCGAATAGGCGCCCTCGACCTGCTTGAGCGCGTCGATGAACCGATCGAGCAGGGTGCGGTAGCGCGACTTGGCGAGGAGGTGGATGATCACCTCCGTGTCGCTGGTCGACTGGAAGATCGCGCCCTCGCGCACCAGCCGCTTGCGCAGGGTCATCGCGTTGGAGATGTTGCCATTATGGGCGATGGCGAAGCCGCCGGATGACAGGTCCGCATAGAGCGGCTGGACGTTGCGCAGCGCGGTCTCGCCGGCGGTGGCGTAGCGCACATGCCCGCAGGCGGCGCTGCCGGAGAGGCGGCGGATCGTCTCGTCATTGTCGAAATTGCCGGCGACATGGCCCATCGCCCGGTGGGAGTGGAAATCCTTCCCGTCCCAGCTGGTGATGCCCGCGGCCTCCTGACCGCGATGCTGCAGGGCGTGCAGCCCGAGCGCCACCATGGCGGAGGCTGTCGCCGCGCCATGAACGCCAAAAACGCCGCACTCTTCGCGCAGCTTGTCATCGTCAAACGGATTGGTGGTCAGCATGGGGCTATACTCAGGGCAGGCAAAGGAACGGGAACTCTCCATGCGCATCGTATCTGCCGCGCATATAGGAGGCGCGAAGCGCTTTGTCGCCCCATAGTCATAAAAAATGCATATGCGCCCCCCGTGTCGGGCCGGAAGGATGATCGGGCTGGCATGTCCGGGCCGCTCGCACTAAAGGAGGCGGCATGCACGCCCTCGCGAACCCGCGCCGATTCCTGTCGATCGCCGTGCCCGTCACTGCCTGGTTCTTCTGGGGTGGTGTGGCGCTGATTCTCACCGGTTGCTGGGCGGGGCTGTTCCTCGCCCCGGCGGACTATCTGCAAGGCGAGAGCTTCCGCATCCTCTACATCCATGTGCCGGCCGCCTGGCTGGGCATGGGCGGGTGGAGCGGGCTTACCATCGCGGCCATCGCGCAGCTGGTCTGGCGGCATCCGCTCGCCGCCGTGGCGGGGCGGGCGACGGCCGTGCCGGGCGCGGTGTTCACCGCCATCTGCCTGGCCAGCGGCTCGATCTGGGGCCGGCCGACCTGGGGGACATGGTGGGAGTGGGATGGGCGGATGACCTCCATGCTGCTGCTGCTCTTCCTCTATCTGGGCTATATCGCGCTCGCCCGCGCCAGCGCCGATCGCGGCGAAGCGGGCGGGGTGAGTCGCGTGACGGCGATCTATGCGCTGGTCGGCGCGTTCAACCTGCCGATCATTCATTATTCGGTGGTGTGGTGGAACAGCCTGCATCAGGGGCGCAGCATCACCCTGACGAGTAGCAGCATCGACAGCTCGATGCTCTGGCCGCTGGGGTTGACCGTGCTTGGCTTCACCTTCTGGTTCGTGGCCATCGTGCTGCTGCGGATGCGCGCGATGCTGGCCGAGAATCGTATCGAGGCGCGCCTGCGCCGCATGTCGCGAGGATGATGGCGTGAACCCCTGGCCTTTCGTGATCGCCGCTTATGGCCTGACGGCGCTCGCCACCGTGGTGACGAGCCTGTGGGCATGGCGCGCTGCCCGGCGGGCGGAAACGCGCGCGGAACAATTATTGGGACGGGATTGAAGACCATGGTTGCGGTTGCATCGAGCCGGCTTGGCCCCAAGCGCAAGCATCAGCGCCTGATATTGGTGTTGTTGGCGCTGGCGGCGTTGATCGGCGGGGTGTTGCTCGCCATGTCCGCGCTGCGTGACCAGGCGGCCTATTTCTACACGCCGGTGGAGGCCAAGGCCGCCGAGATCGAGCCGGGCAAGGCCGTGCGCCTTGGCGGGATGGTGGAAGTGGGCAGCCTCAAGCGCGCCGCGGACGGCGTCACCATCCATTTCAACCTGACCGATGGCGAGGGCACCGTGCCCGCCAGCTTCAGCGGCATCACGCCCGATCTCTTCAAGGAAGGCTCCGGCGCGATCGCCGAGGGCAGCTTCGATGCCGACGGGACGTTTCGCGCCACCAATATCCTCGCCAAGCATGACGAGCGCTATATGCCGCGCGAGATGGAGGGCATTCAATATGATCCCCAGAGCCACAAGGTGGAAGCTGCCAATCCATGATTGCTGAAATCGGACTTGCCGCCCTGTGGCTGGCCGCGACGCTGGCCGGGCTGCAATTGCTGCTCGCATGGACGGCGGTGGCGCGCGGCAATGCCGATGCGCAGCGGCTGATCCGCCCCGTCGCGGTGGCGCAGGGCGTGCTCACGGGCCTCGCCATGGCGTTGCTTATCCTGCTGTTCCTGCAATCGGACATGTCGGTCTATCTCGTCGCGGCGAACAGCCACTCGATGAAGCCGTTCATCTATAAATTCGCCGGCGCGTGGGGCAATCATGAAGGCTCGATGCTGCTCTGGATCGCGGTGATGAGCATGGCCGGCGCGGCCGTCGCGCTGTTCGAGCGCGGGCTGGACCGGCGCACCCATATCGCCACGCTGGGCGCGCAGGCGGCGATCAGCCTGGGTTTTTACGCCTTCCTGCTGCTTGCCTCCAACCCCTTCAAGCGGCTCGTGCCGGCGGCGGCGGACGGGCAGGGGCTCAATCCGCTGTTGCAGGACCCCGGCCTCGCCTTCCATCCGCCGACGCTTTATTTCGGCTATGTCGGGCTTTCGGTCGCTTTCTCCTTCGCGGTCGGCGCGCTGCTGACGCGGCAGGTGAACGCGCGTTTCGCCCGCGCCATCCGGCCATGGGTGCTGGCGGCGTGGATCATGCTGACCATCGGCATTACGGCGGGCAGCTACTGGGCCTATTATGAGCTGGGCTGGGGCGGCTGGTGGTTCTGGGACCCGGTCGAGAACGCCTCGCTCATGCCATGGCTGGCGGCGACCGCGCTGCTGCACAGCGCCACGGTGCTGGCGACGCGCGACGCGCTGCGGGCATGGACGATCATGCTGTCAGTGGTTGCTTTCGCCATGTCGATGATCGGCACCTTCCTCGTGCGCTCGGGGATCCTCACCAGCGTCCACGCCTTCGCGGTCGATCCGACGCGCGGCAGCTTCATCCTGGCGCTGCTCGGCATCTATATTGGCGGGGCGCTCGCGCTGTTCGCGCTGCGGGTTCACACGGTGAATGAGGGGTCGCGCTTCGAGCCGGTGAGCCGGGAAGCGATGCTGGTGCTCAACAATCTGCTGCTCTGCGTGATCCTCGGCCTCGTGCTGATCGGCACGCTCTATCCGCTGCTGACTGAGATGGTCGGCCTGCGCGTCTCCGTTGGCCCGCCTTATTTCAACGCGATCATCGGCCCGCTCGCGCTCGCGCTGATGGCCGCGCTGGTGGTGGGGCCGCTGCTGCGCTGGCGGCGCGATGATCCGCGCGCGCTGCTGCGCCGCACTGCGCCCGCGCTGATCGCTGGCGCGCTGACGCTGATCGCGGTGCTGGCCTTGGCGCCGCACCCGATCGGCTGGATGACCACGACCGGCTTCGTTGTAGCGGCCGCCGTGGCGGTGGCCAGCGTCGCGCCGCTCTGGGGGCGCAACCTGCGCCGCACGCCGCTGTTTACCTATGGCATGGTGATTGCGCATCTGGGCTGCGCGGTGTGCATTGCGGGCATCGCCTCGGAAAGCGCCTTCTCGCAGGAGAAGCTGGCGGCGGCGCGGCCGGGCGATACATTCGAGATTGCCGGCAACAAGGTGGCCTTCGATGGCGTCATGCCGATTGCCGGGCCCAACTGGACGGCGATGCAGGCGAACCTCACGGTCAGCCGCAATGGCCGCGTGATCGGTGTCGCCAAGCCGCAGGCGCGCTTCTTCAGCGATCCGCCGACGCCGACGACCGAATCGGTGCAGATGACGCGCTGGAGCGGCCAGCTCTATCTCGTGCTCGGCGACGCGCTGGAGGATGGCCGCTGGCAGCTGCGCATCTGGTGGAAGCCGTTCGTGACCTTCATCTGGTATGGCGGCGGGATGATCGCGCTGGGCGGGTTGCTGGCGCTGGTCGGCCGGGTGCGGCGCGAGCGCAAGCATGGGCGCGCGGCCGAGCCTGAGCCCGTATCCGCCGGGGCGCCCCCGCAAGGCGCGGTGCCGGCATGAAGCGTTCGCTCATCCTGTGGATACCGCTGGCCGGCTATCTGGTGTTTCTCGGCATCGCCTCGCTCGGCCTCAATCGTGAGCAGCAGACGGTGATCGAGTCGCGGATGATCGGCAAGGAGATCCCCGGCATCGATCTGCCGGCCGCCTCGTCCACCAATCCCGCGCTCTCCACCAAGGAGATGGCGGACGGCAAGCCGCGGCTGCTCAACATCTTCGCCAGCTGGTGCGTGCCGTGCGCGGCCGAGGCGCCGGTGCTGGCGCAGATGGCGCAGCAGGGCGTGCGGATCGACGGCGTGGCGATTCGCGATGCCCGCGCCGATGTCGACGCGTTCCTCGCCCGCCATGGCGATCCGTTCCAGCGCATCGGGCTCGATGCCCGCTCGACGCTGCAATTCTATCTCGGCTCCTCGGGCGTGCCGGAGACCTTCGTCGTCGATGGCAAGGGCGTGATCCGCTATCAGCATATCGGCGCGGTCGGCCCGCAGGATGTCGACACGCTGCTGGCCAAGCTGCGGGAGGCCGAGTCTTGAGTCGAGCCCTGTCCCTGCTGGCGCTCGCGCCGCTGCTGGCGCTGGCCGCACCCGTGCAGGCGCAAACCGCGCTGCCGCCCGCGCCCTATGCCGACCGCCAGCTTGATGATCCCGCGCTGGAGGCCAAGGCGACGGCGCTGATGCATACCATCCGCTGCCTGACCTGCCAGAGCCAGTCGATCGCCGACAGCAATGCCAGCATGGCCTCGGACATGCGCTCGGAAATTCGTGAGCGGATCGCGCGCGGTGAGGAGCCGGAGGCGATTCGCGGCTGGCTGATCGAGCGTTATGGCGACTGGATCAGCTATAAGCCCACCGCCGAGCCGATCCTCTGGCCGCTGTGGGGCGCGCCGATATTGTTACTTGGCGCGGGCGGGGCGCTGGCGTTTCGCCGCATCCGCCACCGCCGGAAGGACCAGTCATGACCGGGATCATCATCGCGCTCGTGCTGGCGCTGGTTACCGGCGCGGCCGTGTTGCTCGGCGCGCGGCTGAAGCTGCGCCACGCCATGCCGCTCGCCGCCGCGCTGCTGTTCGGCCTGGCCGGCTATGCCTGGCAGGGCAGCCCGGCGGTGCCCGGCAAGCCGGTGGTGGCCGGTGCCGCCGCGCAGGTGCGCTTCGACGAGCGGCTGGCCGAGAAACGCCGCGAGATTGGCGAGCGGATCAGCCGCGCCACGCCGTTTCTGGTGATGTCGGACAGCTATGCGAGCCGCGGCGAGACGCGCGATGCCGCCAACATCCTGCTCCCGGCGCTGCGCAAATATCCGGACGATCCGCATCTGTGGGTCGGTCTTGGCAACGCGCTGATGGCGCATGGCAACGGCATGATGTCGCCGGCCGCCAACTATGCCTTCCGGCAGGCGCTGGCGGTCCAGCCCGGCGGTATATCGCCATCTTATTTCTACGGTCTGGCACTGGCGGAATCCGGCGATTTCGAGGCGGCGCGCGCGATCTGGCTGAAGCTTGCGGTGAGTCTGCCGGAGGATGCCGAGCTGCGCAGCGAATTGATTCGAAACATTGCGCTGCTCAATGCGTTGATCCGGAGACGTGATGGTGGTCCGCAACCCGAAATGGCGCCGTAAACCGCCAGGATTGTCCCGTGATTGTGCGTTGCACCATGGGGGGCGAAGTGCTAGTGCGCCGCGCGTCCGGGCACAGGCCCGAGCAGGGGAAGTTCGGCTGATGAGAGCGGTTCCGGCGGGCCCAGATGCCCGGTGAAGGTTCAGCCAGTGACGCGGCAGGTGTGCCAGCGCCTGCTGGTGGCGTGCCGGGTGGCCAGCGACCCGATGGCATAGTCAAGCTTGCCGTCGGCGCGATCGGCGTCGTCTTTGGCGATATCGGCACCAGTCCCATCTATGCCTTTCGCGAGGCATTTGCCGGTCACCACACGCTTACGCTGGACGAGCCCCATATATTGGGCGCGATCAGCCTCATCTTCTGGTCGATGATGCTGGTGGTGACATTCAAATATGTCGCCATCATCATGCGCGCGGACAACAAGGGCGAGGGCGGCAGCCTGGCGCTGCTGGCGCTGATCAGCCGCTCGGTGCCCTCCCAGCGCTGGTCGACCGGCATCGTGCTGCTCGGGGTTTTCGCGACCGCGCTCTTCTATGGCGACAGCATGATCACGCCGGCCGTCTCCGTGCTCAGCGCGGTGGAGGGGCTGGCGGTCGTCAATCCGGGATTCGAGCGGCTGGTGGTGCCGCTGGCACTGGCGATCCTGATCTTCCTCTTCTCCATCCAGCGCGGCGGCACGAACAAGGTGGCGGCGCTGTTCGGCCCGATCATGCTGATCTATTTCTTCGCCATATCGGTGCTCGGCGTGCTCAGCATCGTGCAGGCGCCGGAGATCTTGCTGGCGTTCAACCCCTGGTATGCGATCAATTTCTTCCTGATCACGCCGGTGCAGGCCTTTCTGGCGCTTGGCGCCGTGGTGCTGGCAGTGACCGGCGCGGAGGCGCTCTATGCCGATATGGGGCATTTCGGCCGCAAGCCGATCGGCTTCTCCTGGCTGTGGTTCGTGCTGCCGGCGCTGATCCTCAACTATATGGGGCAGGGCGCGCTGCTGTTGCGGGACGGCGCGGCGGCGCTGGAGAGCCCCTTCTACAATCTCGCGCCGGACTGGTTCCGCCTGCCGCTGGTCGGCATCGCCACGCTGGCGGCCATCATCGCCTCGCAAGCGGTCATCACCGGGGCGTTCTCGGTCACGCAGCAGGCGATCCAGCTCGGCTTCATGCCGCGCCTGCGCATCGCCCACACCAATGCCACCACGGCAGGGCAGATCTATATTCCGCTCGTCAACTGGGGCCTGATGGTCATGGTCATCCTGCTGGTGCTGACCTTCCAGACCTCCTCCAACCTGACCGCCGCCTATGGCATTGCGGTGACAGGCGCGATGTTCATCGACAATGTGCTGCTCACCGTCGTGATCTTCAAGCTGTGGAAGTGGCGGCCGATCTACGCCATTCCGCTGCTCTCGGTCTTCTACATCATCGACGGCGCCTATCTGGCCGCCAACCTCACCAAGGTTCCGGACGGCGGCTGGTTCCCGCTGCTCATCGGCTTCATCGCCTTCACCCTGCTCACCACCTGGGCCAAGGGGCGCAAGCTGATGATGGACCGGCTGCGCGAGGCGGCCATGCCGATCCCGGTGTTCATCGCCTCGGCCTCCAACAGCGCGGTGCGGGTGCCGGGCACGGCGGTGTTCATGACCTCCTCGCCCGATGGCGTGCCCCATGCGCTGCTCCACAATCTCAAGCACAACAAGGTGCTGCACGATCGTGTGGTGCTGCTCACCGTCAAGATTGCCGATGTGCCGGTGGTGGAGACGGGCAAACGCTATGAGATCGAGGATCTGGGGCGCGGTTTCTTCCGCCTGATCCTGCGCTATGGCTTCATGGAGGAGGCGGATGTGCCGGCCTCGCTCGCGCAGGTGACCGGCTGCGGCCAGACCTTCAAGATGATGGAAACCAGCTTCTTCCTCGCGCGGCAGACGCTGCTGCCCTCATCCCGGCCGGGCATGCGGATCTGGCGCGAGAAGCTGTTCGCCTGGATGCTGCGCAACGCGGAAAGCGCGATGGAGTTTTTCCGCCTGCCTACCAACAGGGTGATCGAACTGGGCAGTCAGGTCGAGATCTAGCGCCGACGATCGCGGCCCATGGCCGCACTTAGCGGCTAGCCAGCCCGGCATCCTGCTGCCACATTGCCGCTCCGGGAGCGCCCGCGAGATAAAATGGGTGCGTGGGGAGGACTATGGCAAGCCATTCGATGGCCGCAGGCATTACGACGCGTCTTGACGAGCGACCGGTTGCGGCGCGCCAGATCTGGGTGCTGGCGCTGGTCCAACTCATCCTGATGATCGACGGGCTGGACATCCAGCTACTCGGACTGGTGACCCCGGTGGTGCTGGAGGAATGGGCGGTGTCGCGCGCCAGTTTCGGTCCGGCGCTGGGCGCCTCGCTGATCGGGCTGGCGATCGGCGCGGGCGCGGGCGGCAGGCTGGGGGATATGTTCGGCCGCAAGCGCGTGCTTTGCGTGGCGACGTTCCTGTTCGGCATCGCGACGGTGGTGGCTGCCTTCGCCAGCAATGTGATCGAGATGACGGTCATCCGTTTCATCAGCGGCCTCGGCTTCGGTGCGGCGACGCCGGCCGCCATCGCGCTGGTAACCGAATGGCTGCCGCGCCGCGGACAGGCCAAGGCGATCGCCTTCCTCTCGGTGGGCACGCCGCTGGGCGGGCTGTGGTTGGCTCGCTGGCGCTGCAAAGCCTGCTGCCCGCGTTCGGCTGGCGGGGCTGTTTCATCCTGTGCGGCGCGCTGACGCTGATTATCGCGATGATCGTGCTAATCGGCCTGCCCGAGTCGGCAGCGTATCTCGCCAGCCGGGGCAAGACGCGGCGTGCGGCCGATCTGCTGCGCCGCCATGCCGGTGTGGAGATGGGCGAGCATGAGTTCGCCGCCCCCTCCGCTGCGGCCCAGGCCACGCAGGACAGCCCGCGCGACACCATTCTCGCGCGGCGTTATCTGCGGCTCAATATCGGCGGGTGGATGCTGTTCTTTTCCGCGCAGTTCATCGCCTATGCCTTTCTCAACTGGGCGCCGACCTTCCTCACCATGGCGCATTTTCCGCTCCAGCAGGCCTTGCAGGCAAGCTTCGCCTTCAATCTGCTGGCGGTGACGGCGGCGATCATCACCGGGTTTCTCGTCCACCGCTTCGGTTCGCGCCGGGTCGGGCTCATCGCCGGGGTGCTAACCGGTATAAGCGTCATCATCCTCGCCCTGCGACTCCATGGCGCGGATACGCCGCCCAGTGAGGCGACCTACTGGATCGTCATGTTGGCCATTGCCGGGGTCGGCATCTTCGCCAGCACGGTCATCGCGATGGGCTATTCACTGCTGACGCTGAGCTACGCCGAGCCGATCCGCTCGACCGGCATCGGGGTGGGCCTGATGGTCGGCCGCACGGGCGGCGTCGTCATCGGCCTGGTCGGTGGGGTGCTGCTCAGCCTTGCCGGCGATCAGACATGGCCATTCTTCATCGTGCTGCTGGGCCTGACCGTGGCGATCCTCGCCGGAGTGCTGATCGCCAACCGGCATATCGCCCCGGCGGCGTGAGGGACGGGCGGGGTCGGCGCGTCAGCCGGCCCCGCGCGCTCGCCTCCGCCTAGAGAATGTCGCCGTCGAGCAGCGGCCAGTTTGGCGGCATGCCGTAGGGGCAGGGGCTCATCACGGCCTCGATGCGGGTGAACAGGCCCTTCTCGATCTTGAACGCCTCGCCAATTTCCCAGGTGAAGGGGCGATCGATCGAGGCCGGGATCGGGCGGCCATCGGCCAGCGTGTAGGCGCGCACCGTGCCGCTATGGTCGAAGAAGCCGAAGGCGAAGACCACGCCCCGCTCCTCGTCAATGATCGGGAAGCGGCGATGGCGGATGCGATCGACAAAGGCGAAGAACCCGGTTTCCAGCTGCTCGCGGGCACTCATCGCCATGAAATTGAGCGTGTAGGGCGAATCGCCCGAGCGTTTTTCGCCCGGTGCCGGCGTGGCGGGGCGGGGCGCTTCGCCGCCCGGCGCGGCCTCGCGCACGCCCGTGGTACGCGAGCCATTCTCGATGCGGATGCAATCATCGGCGAAGGGATAATCGCCCTTGCCGTCATTCTTCTCGATGGCGGTGAAATACATATTGGCGACGCGGCGCAAGTCATCGCGGCTCATCCGCTCCCCCTCGGGGATCGGCACGGACCAGTGCGCGTCCGCCTGCCCCGCGGCATTGAGCTTTTGCGCACCTTCCGCCCACACGCCGCCGCCGGTCAGGTCGCCGCGCGCGACGATCGTTTCGATTTCGGTGATGCGGCCATCGGCCACCATGAGGCGGGCGACGAGGATCGCGTCGCGGCGGCCCTCGACGATGGTCGCGATGGTCGCGATATTGCCGGTGAGCCGGTCCGCGAAATCATGGCGATAGCCGCCCAGCCGATCGGCGGTCGCCCAGACACCTTCGCCAACGGGCAGTTCCTGGCCATTTTCGGTGTAGCGCACGCTTGCGGCCAGCGCCGCCTTGCCGGCGTCGCGGCTGGTGAGCGCGGCCAGAAACGCGTCCATATGCCCCACCAGATCCGCGCGGCCGATCCGCTCCGTTGCCACCATCGTCGTCAATGCATCCTCCTGTGTTGTTTATATCCGTTGCGGCGGATCATAGGCGGCCGCGACCGGCTGGCAAGCCCGGCGCCTGGTGGTCAGCCCTTGTCGTGCTGTCTTTCCCATGTCGTCGCGGCGTGGGCGACATCCTCCGGCGTATCGATATCAACGAGGGTCCAGTCCGGCGCGGTGATCAGTTGCGCGCCAAAGGCCAGCGCGCGTGCGCCCCGGTCGCCGGCCTGCGTCTTGAGCGCCTCGAAGCAGGCGGCTGGGAACAGGGCAGGCGGGCAAGGCGCGCCGTGCTGCATCTGGGAAAAGACCGGCCGGCTGTCATCCACGCCGAAGGCGGCGACGAGCTGGTGGAGATGGGCGGGCCGGACGAAGGGCATGTCGCCCAGCATGACGACCAGCGCGGCGGCGCCGAGCCGCCCGGCTTCCATCGCGGCGACCCGCAGCGATGACGAGAGGCCCTGATCGGCATCCGCGTTGACCAGCAGCCGATAACCGGGCGCTGCGGCGGCAAGGGAGGTGTCCACGCCCGTCACCAGCAGGTGCCACTCCGCGGGCAACATCCACCCGGCCGCCGCGGCCCAGGCGAGGAGCGGCCGGCCGCAGAGCGGCGCGATCAGCTTGTCCGCAGGGCCGAACCGGGCCGAGCAGCCAGCCCCGAGCAGGGCGAGAGCCAGCGGCTCAGCGTGCGCCACGCAGGCTCGCCACCATGCCCGCCGCGATAGAGAGGGCAATCTCCTGCGGGCCGAGACCGCCGATATGGACGCCGGCGGGGCCATCGATCCGGGCGAGGTCGGCCGGGCCGAAGCCGCGCGCCGCAAGCCGCTCCAGCCGCCGGCCCTGATTGGCCCGCGAGCCCAGCGCGCCGATATAGCCAGTCGGCGCGGCGAGCGCGGCGGCGAGCGCGGGGTCGTCGATCTTGATATCATGGCTGAGCGTCACCACCGCCGATTGCGCACCGGGCGCAAAGGCGGCGACGGCTTCGTCCGGCCAGAGGTCGCTGAGCGTTGCGCCCGGAAAACGATCGGCATGGAGGAAGCGCTCGCGCGGGTCGTTGATCGTCACGGCAAAACCAACCGTCCGGGCGATGGCGGCGAGGGCCTGCGCGATCTGCACGGCGCCGACGATGAGCAGGCGACGGGCCGGCTGGTAGAGGTTGATGAACTGCCCTGCATATTCGCCTTCCACGGTGCGGCCGGTGGCAAGGTCCGTCGAGAGGGTGAGCGCGGTGCCTGCCACCCGCGCGGTCGCAATCGCATCGAACAGCGCGGGGGCGAAACCGGCCGGCGAGACAGGCTGGACCAGCACGCGAATCTCACCGCCGCAGGGCAGGTCCGGCGTCCATGCGCCCGGATCGCCAGTGCCATAGGTGGCGAGGCTGGCCGGTGCGCCCGCGATCACCCGTTCGGCCAGGGCGAATACATCATATTCGACGCAGCCGCCCGAGATGGAGCCGGCGAAGCGCCCGTCTGCCGCCACGAGCATATGCCCGCCGCGCTGGCGCGGGGCGGAGCCGGATGCCGCGACGACCGTGGCCAGGGCCATGGGCTGCCCCGCCCAGCCCCGCGCGGCCGCGACGATCTCTTCAATGTCGTCCAAATCCTCTCCTGTAACTGCCGGAATATGGGACGTTATCATTCTCGCGTCCGAAAGTGCCAGCCATGTTTACGGGAGCGCCATGGACATTGACAACAAGCCAATTGGCTCGGCATGCTGGTTTCATTCCGGCACGGATGGGATTGGGAGAGAAGACGTGGCGACGACGCTGTCGATCAACGGGAAGGAGCGGCGCGTGGACGCCGATCCGCAAAAGCCGCTGCTCTGGGTCCTGCGCGAGGACCTGGCGCTGCCGGGCACCAAGTTCGGCTGCGGCATGGGACTGTGCGGCGCCTGCACCGTGCATATTGACGGCAAGGCGACGCGTTCCTGCATCACGCCGATCAGCGCGGCGGCGGGCAAAACCATCACCACCATCGAGTATGTCGCCACCCTGCCGGCGGGCCAGAAGATCAGCGAGGCGTGGATCGCGCTGGACGTGCCGCAATGCGGTTACTGCCAGCCGGGCCAGATCATGTCCGCCACCGCGCTGCTCGCGAGCACACCCAGGCCGGACGACAAGGCGATCGACGCGGCGATGAGCGGCAACATCTGCCGTTGCGCCACCTATTTGCGGATTCGCGCTGCGATCAAGCAGGCGGCCGGCATCACCGAGGGGACGGAAGCATGACCGACACCCTCGACATGGATCGCCGCTCGCTCATCAAGGCGACGCTGATCGGCGGCCTCGTGCTGAGCTTCGATGCGCGCATGGCCTTTGCCGCCACGGCGGGACAGCCCGCGACGGTCCTGAATGCCTTCATCCGCATCAATGCGGATAACAGCGTGACCATCGGCGCGAAGAATCCGGAGATCGGGCAGGGCATCAAGACGATGCTGCCGATGCTGATCGCCGAGGAGCTGGATGTCGACTGGGCGCAGGTTCATATCGAGCAGACCATCGCCGACGACAAGCGCTATGGCGCGCAGCTGGCGGGCGGGAGCTTCGCGACGCCGATGAACTGGCTGCCGATGCGTCAGACCGGCGCGGGGGCTAGGCAGATGCTCGTGCAGGCGGCGGCGGCGCGCTGGAATGTCGAGGCGGCGACGCTGACGACCGGCGGCGGCAAGGTGACGCATGCGGCGAGCAAGCGCACGGCAACCTACGCCCAGCTGGCTGCCGACGCTGCCCGGCAGGCCGCGCCGGACCTGACGAAAGTGCCGCTCAAGGACCCGGCGGCCTTCACGATCATCGGCCGATCCAAGCCGGGGGTTGATACGCCGGCGATCGTCGCGGGCAAGCCGCTGTTCGGCATCGATGTGGCGCAGCCGGGGCTCATCCATGCCGCGGTGGAGATTTGCCCGGCCTATGGCGGCACGATCCGCAGCCTCGACGATGCCGCTGTGAAGGCGCGACCGGGCATTCTCGCGGTGGTGCCGATCAACAGCGGCTATGATCCCAAGGGCGCGAATGACGCCGTGGCGATCGTCGCGGAAAGCTGGTGGGTGGCCGATCAGGCGCGCGCGGACCTGAAGATCGCCTGGGCGGACGAAGCGGCGCGGCAATATTCCTCGGCGGGCTTCGAGGCGGGGGCGACGGCGGCCTTTGCGAAAGGACCGGACGCATCGATCGCCAAGATCGGCGATGCGGACAAGGCGCTGGCCGGCGCGGCGAAGCGGGTGAGCGCGCGCTATCATTATCCGTTCCTCGCCCATGGCACGCTGGAGCCGCAAAACTGCACGGCGCTGTTCAAGGACGGCCAGATCGAGATATGGGCACCGACCCAGCTGCCCGAGCCCGGCCGAGCGCTGGTGGCGGCGGCGCTGGGGATCGAGCCCGCCGCGATCACCATCAACCTGACGCGGATCGGCGGCGGCTTTGGCCGGCGGCTGAGCAATGATTATATGGTGATGGTCGCGCAGATCGCGAAGGCGCTGCCGGGCCGTCCGGTGAAGCTCATCTATACGCGGACCGACGATCTGCGGCATGATTTCTTCCGGCCGGCCGGCTGGCACGGCTTCGAGGCCGGGCTGGACGCACAGGGCAAGCTGATCGCGCTCAAGGATCATTTCGTGAGCCTCGGCAAGGACGGCAAGCCATCGCAAGGCGCGACGATGGACGCCACGGAGTTTCCCGCGCAGCTGCTTGAGCATGTGGCCTATGGCGCCACCTATCTCGACAGCAATGTGCCGACCGGTTTCCTGCGCGCGCCGATGTCCAACGGCTTGTCCTATGCTTTTCTGGGCTTTCTCGATGAAGTGGCGCTGGCAGCGGAGCTGGACCTGCCCGAGTTCCTCCGGCGCACGCTGGGCGAACCGCGCACGATCAAGAGCGGCGCAGGGCCGATGGCAGCGGAGTTCAGCACCGCCCGCGCGCGCGCGGTGATCGACAAGGTCTGCGCCATGGCCAACTGGCAGGGACGGTCCGGCGGCAATGGCAAGGGACGCGGGTTCGCCTTTTATTTCAGCCATCGGGGCTATTTCGCCGAGGTGGTCGATGTGACGGTGAACCGCGGCGGCGGCGTGCAGGTCGACAAGGTGTGGGTGGCGGGCGATGTGGGCAGCCAGATCATCAACCCGATCAACGCGCTGCATCAGGCGCAGGGATCGGTGATCGACGGCATCGCCCAGACGCTGGTCGGGCAGAATGTCCAGATTGTCGATGGCAGCGCCAATCGCACGAATTTCCACGATTTTCCGCTGGCCCGGATCAACGCTGCGCCCAGGGATATCGTCGTGGAGTTCGTGCTCAGCGACAATCCGCCGACCGGCCTTGGCGAGCCGGCCTTGCCGCCGGTGATCCCGGCGATCGCCAACGCCATCTTCGCGGCGACGGGCAAGCGCGTGCGGTCATTGCCGGTGGTGCCCGCGCAACTGGTTTGATCCGGGGCGGCCGGCTATGATCGCCGGTCGTGTCCGGCTGCGCCGGAGCACGCGCTTCGGGGCGGGGGTATGTCCGGCGCGTCGATGAGCAACAATCCCACGACGCCTTGGCGAGCCGGCGTTGCCGCTGGTTTGGCGACCGGCCTGCTCAGCGCCGGATTCCCGACCGGAGGGGTGGGGCAACGGGTTGGGGGAGCAGGGCAGATGCCGGGACCGCTCCTGCCAAGCCGGCGGTGATGTGAGCGATCCGCTCAGAGAATGTCGCGCACCTTCTCCGGCGGGCGGCCGAGGCGGACGCCTTTGTCCGTCTCGACCAGCGGCCGTTCGATCAGGATGGGGTCGGCGACCATGGCGTCGAGAATGGCCTTGTCGCTGGCATCCTTGAGTGTCTTGGCGCTGTCCTCGCCTTTGCGCAGGCCGTCGCGCGGCGTCATGCCGGCGCGGGCGTAGAGCGCGGCCAGTTGCGCGCGGGTCGGCGGGGTCTTGAGATACTCGACCACGGTGACCGTGACGCCGGGCGTTCCTTGCAGGATCGCCAGCGTCTCGCGCGATTTGGAGCAGCGCGGATTATGCCAGATCGTTGCGTTCATGGATCATCCCCAGCCGCGCCGGGCAGCAGGCCTAGTTCGCCTGCCGCTCCAGCCATTCCTCCAGCCACTTGATCGAATAGTCGCCATTCTGCACGTCCGGATCGGCGATCAGCTTCTGGTGCAGCGGGATGGTGGTCTTCATCCCCTCGATCACATATTCCTCGAGCGCGCGCTTGAGGCGCATCAGGCAGCCCTCGCGGGTGCGGCCATAGACGATCAGCTTGCCGATCATGCTGTCATAATAAGGCGGCACCTGATAGCCCTGATAGAGCGCGCTATCGACGCGGACATGCATGCCGCCGGGGACGTGATACATGCTGACCTTGCCGGGCGAGGGCATGAAGCTCTGTGGATCCTCGGCATTGATGCGGCACTCGATGGCGTGGCCGGTGAACACCAGCTCATCCTGCGTGACGGAGAGCGGACGGCCCTCGGCAATGCGGATCTGCTCGCGCACCAGATCGACGCCGGTGATCATCTCGGTCACCGGATGCTCCACCTGGATGCGGGTGTTCATCTCGATGAAGTAGAATTCGCCATCCTCATAGAGGAACTCGATGGTGCCGGCGCCGCGATAACCCATGTCCGCCATCGCCTTGGAGACGATGCCGCCCATCCGCTCACGCTCGGCCGAGGAGATGACGGGGGAGGGGGCCTCCTCCAGCACCTTCTGGTGGCGGCGCTGGAGCGAGCAGTCGCGCTCGCCCAGATGGATGGCATTGCCATTGCCGTCGCCGACGATCTGAAACTCGATATGGCGCGGATTGCCGAGATATTTCTCCATATAGACGGTGTCGTCGCCGAACGCCGCCTTCGCCTCGCTGCGCGCCTGCGACATTAGCGTTTCGAACTGGCTCTCGTCCGGCACCACCTTCATGCCGCGCCCGCCGCCGCCCGAGGCGGCCTTGATGAGCACGGGATAGCCGATCTCGCTCGCGCGCGCCTTGGCGGCGGCGACGTCCTCGATCGCGCCGTCCGTGCCCGGCACCAGCGGCAGGCCGAGCGCGCCGGCGGTGCGCTTGGCTTCCACCTTGTCGCCCATGATGCGGATATGCTCGGGCTTGGGGCCGACGAAGATCAGCCCGTGCGCCTCGACAATCTCGGCGAACTGCGCATTCTCGGAAAGAAAGCCATAGCCGGGGTGGATCGCGTCCGCGCCGGAGATTTCGGCAGCCGAGATGATCGCGGGAATGTTGAGATAGCTGTCCTTGGCCGCCGGGGGGCCGATGCAGATTGCTTCGTCCGCAAGGCGCACATGCATGGCGTCGGCGTCCGCAGTGCTGTGCACAGCGACGGTCCTGATGCCCATTTCATGGCAGGCGCGGTGAATGCGCAGGGCGATTTCGCCCCGGTTGGCGATCAGCAGCTTCTCGATGCTCATGATGAATGTCGCCCTTAACCGACGACGACCAGAGGCTGGTCATATTCGACCGGCTGGCCATTTTCGACCAGCAGCGCCTTGACTGTGCCGGCGGACGGCGCGGTGATCGGGTTCATGACTTTCATCGCCTCCACGATCAGCAGCGTCTGGCCGGCTTTCACGGCGTCGCCCACCTTGACGAAAGCCGGGGCGTCCGGCTCGGGCGTCAGGTAGCAGGTGCCGACCATGGGTGATTTGATGGCGCCGGCCAGGTCCGGCACCGCAGGCGCGGCCTCGGCCACGGCGGGGGCCGGTGCCGTAGCGACAGGCGCGGCAGCCATGGCGGGCGCATAGCTGGTGGCCTGCATGGACTGGGTGCGGGCGACGCGAACCTTGCGGTCGCCATCTTCCACCTCGATTTCGG